>Ga0208032_1000075_pt1 | contig 94849 bp, 74 predicted proteins | sample MalvirAntarct_66_FD_184254 | JGI IMG/M metagenome (GOLD analysis project Ga0208032, IMG submission 184254) | Marine viral communities from the Global Malaspina Expedition - Malaspina viral metaG Antarct_66 (SPAdes) (version 2) | ecosystem: Environmental > Aquatic > Marine > Oceanic | place: West... | reverse complement strand
TTTCTTTCCAAGGCATGACAATTTGATTTTGATCTCAAATTATAACCTAAAAAAGTGTAAACTATGTGACTTTAACTTTGTAAAGGATGTCCCTTTAACGTACCTTTATGGCATACAACGGTTTAGCTAAGCGTAGTGCGGTAGTAAGGTAACGTTGAGTTTCCGTCTACGCACGAAGCTAAAGCTTATTGCCCGCCCGTACCGAACGGCTACGTTCGGGCGGTTTTAGTTTTATTGGTCTCAGGTTAGGGAGTAAAACCCTGCAATTTATTGCAGCACTTTAGTACTGCGAAAAAATACATAATTTAGGGGTATGGGTCATACATTGAGAAAGGGATCGCATACCGTTAGCAGGTTGACTTGTCATCTGGTTTGGGTTACCAAGTATAGATATAAGGTATTAAGTGGGGATGTTCAGAAGCGTTGTCGTGAGCTTCTCATGCAAATTTGTGAAGCTGAAGGGATTGAGATTATGAAAGGAGTGGTGAGCTCCGATCATGTTCATATGCACGTTGAATACGCCCCTAGGATGAATGTAAGTTCGATGGTCAAACAAATGAAAGGCAGGACATCGAGAAAGCTCCAACAGGAGTTTCCTCATTTAAAGGAGCGCTATTGGGGTCAGCATTTTTGGGCGAGCGGTTATGGAGTCTGGAGTACGGGCAATGTAACCGATAAGATGGTCAATGATTATTTGGAGCATCATAGACGGGACGGTTCGGATAATTCCAATTTTATATTGGAATAGTCCCAGGGACTTTCAGTCCCTTGTAAAGAAAACCTCTGCACTTTCAGTGCAGAGTGGTTTAGTTTTTCTTGTCCAGGCTAAATCCCAAAGATTTCGCGACTTTATAAATATACAAAGACCTTTAGTTTAAGCCCGAAGCCCGTATTGTTTATAGCATTTGTTACAAAACGGTTTTTAGTTGCCTTTCCACCAGGGTAAGGTAGCGTTCCTTGTTTTTCCCGTCCAAAACCTTTGCTGCTAGTTTTCGCTTTTTATCCGAGGGTTTATAATAGTGTTCAAAGGACTTTGTTTGGATATTCATATAATGATTAACATATCGTTCCGTGAACTTGTAATATTCAAGGCTTTTAGAATTCCATTTATGTCTCTTGTATTCTGAAAAAATATTCGAATAGAAATTCTCCAACTTAGGATTTTGGATTGAGGTTTTTACTTCCCCGGGAAAGTGTTCTTCAAACCAGTTTAAAAACTGATTTAAATGTCCTAGATAAATTTCTGTATACAAATAGTTGTCAAAACTCTTTTCAAGCTTTATGTTTTCAAAATTGACCTTTTTTAAATCAAAGTCCTTTTCGATTAGCATTTGCTCCCAGTTTTCTTCGAAATCCTGCTTATTGTCATAGTTAAGGTTACTCGCATCAATTTTTTTTGAATTCAGATAGAACTCCCTCAATTGGATTTGTGCTAATCCACTATTATTCGGGCTGCTTATGGAATCAATGCTTTGAGTTTCATGCCAGTTAATATCGATGGATTCTTCGTCTGTTACGTAAAATGTCGGTATGGAAGTGAAGAATTTTTCACAATTCCCAAAATAATAAGTTTGCGGGGCGGCACTAAATATTTGATAGGTGTAGGGCTTAAATTTTTCTGTGGTTAAGGACACCAACTGTGAATCTAAATTTTGACCGTCAAACCTAAATTCGCCGTTTTCAGAAACATTAGTTGAATCAATTGTGAATTTATCATTGAGATAATCAAAATGGTCAATTTTATTTAAATACACAGTTTTACCCGCTGAAGAAAACAATTTGCCCGAAATAGAGGTTTTCTTGCTTTCTGTTTGTCCAAGACAAGATGAAATCACGATCGAGGTAAAAAATAGTACAATCAGCTTAAAAGTCATTTTTGAAATGTTTTGTCACAATGGAATATAGTAACTAGTGTTTATATTCCTATTATAGGTCCAATTTAATAAAACTTTTTCGTTGGCCTAGGTTATTAATTAGATGGTTTAAAGCTCTGCTGACCTCTACCCTGTTTTCTGGGGTCTGGCTATAGTTCGTTTGCTTAATTTTATGGAACTAAAGAAGAGCAATTCCTTGTGAAGTTGGTTGCGGGAAACCGTAGTTTGGGATGTTTTTGATATGTGTCGGTCTAAAAACAACGGAATTATTAGGCAAGTGGATTTCTTATAGGCCAATGGACATCCGCTGAAGTATAGGAAATACCGTCTTCATTTTTTGGATACTCAAGGTCTGGAGGATAGGCTGTACCAACCATATGAAGGCTTATTTATTGGCGGTTCGGTTTTAATTTTTGCTCTATTTTATTAGCGCAGATAGTTTTTTTGGTGCAACCTCACAATAACCTGCTGTCAAAACTTTTGAAAGCAATTCAGGATTCACTTGACTTAATTCTATGAAGGTCCAACCTTGTTTCCCCCACTTATTATTTACAGGGTAAATGCTTGAACTTAAAGATGAGAAATTATCCTGGTCAATTTCCGATAGTTTGACCGTAACTCTATTGTGTTTCTCGTCATAGGTTGCAAATATTTTCTTTTTTATCCGAAATGATATTTTTTCAAAATGAGGTTCAATTGTAATTTCAGGAAAGTTTAGAGTTATTTTTTCAAATGTTTCGAAAGTAACCATTAGCTATTTTTTATATATTTTAAGAAAGTCATTACAAGAAGTCATTTAAGATTTCACGATCTTATAAAAATACGCAAACAATAAAATTCTGGTCCAAGTCCATATTATTTGTAAGATGTATTAATTACTGGCAATTACACCTCTAGTTTCAGAAAGATTCATTGTCATGGATATAGCCTCTGTATCTACCCATTCCTCATATTCCTTTGCAGCATTTAATCTCTGAGAATTATCAATATAACCTTCTTCGGATATTTGCTTTAATCCAGCTACCTTACTCCAAATACCTACTTTAGACTTAAAATCCTTTCTATCCCTAATATAGTATTCATCAGAATTTAGTGTTTGTATGTTTTTAAGCCCAATTTCCTGAAATAAAGAAGGCAAAGAATCGGCTATTTCATTATTCATGCCCGCATTCTCCCTCCATTTAAGAAATGCTTCATAGAATTCAACCATGCTTTGTGGTGGATCTGGGTTCCATTGAATTTTCTTGTGATTATAATCCAATATTGATATAACACCATTGGGATGAAGTAATGATTTCATTTTTAGCAAAGCTTCTTTCGGATTGGATAACCATTGAAGCATTCTAGCAGAAATAATCAAATCAAACTTCTGATCGGGATTAAAATCAAATATGTCTGTAGGGATCAGCTCTAAGTTCTTTATATGTCCATAATTAGCAATTCCATTTTCTATAAAATTAGGGTCCTTATCAATCCCAATTATTTTTCCGCCATTTTCAATGATAGCCGCAACATCCTTGGAAATAGCTCCCGTTCCGCAGCCCACATCAAGAACTCTGATATCTTTTCTCAATAGGGGTTTTAAAGTACGATAATCTACTTCCAAAGATCTATTATTATATACTTCTGACCCTTCTTTGGAATCTCTTTTTACGATTTTGTTTTGTTTCATTTTGGATTTCATGAATTTTGGTTATGGTTGTCACCAACATTATACGCCCATTCTGACCGGAAAAATTCTTGGTTATTACGAGTAGTCCTTGATTTCAGTTGAAGGCAATAATCTGGAGTCTTCCAATGCAGCAGTTCTATGTCCGGCATTTTTTAAGTAATCCTTGTTTTGGGCAAATTCCATAAACTTCAATACAGACTCGTGCTCAACTACCAAAACAGCATCCCAATTTTCGGATTCAGGTCCAATTAAGAAATTATTACTTTTTCCGTAATAGATGATTCGGCTTCCAGCTTTTTTTAATTCAAGCAAAGTTTTTTTCAGATACACTTGGTAGGCTTCCTCACCCTTAATTTCATCCTTGGGTTTTATTTCGCTAAAGTTTGTATAATCAGCTTTTTCACGAAACTTCAGCAAGTTCAACATTACAATTTTTCCTTTAGCGTGAAAGTCCTGATAAAACCGCTTTCCGGACTCGGGATTTGCATTGATATATTTTTGCATATAATTTAGGTTTTAATTTAAGTTGCGCTTAACATTATAGGATTAAACCATGTAGCCAAAGGTGCTATTTTATTTTATTCGACATTGATCTATTCCGTGTCTATTTTGCCAGTTCTTATATATGAAAATTTGATTTCTTTATTTTTAACAAGTTATGGATTTCTGACTTGGCCCAGGTACAAAATAATAACTAAGTCTGCGTGTGGTCGGTACTGCCTGTCCCGCATATAATGCGGGAGCCAAACTTGAAGACCTAGTTTTAGTGGATAGTATTTTATCCAGTCTTCTTTTTATGATAATTATTGAGTTTATTTCAAGAAATCCGAAATGGCTTTCGCAATTTGCTCAGGCTTCTCCTCTGGAAGAAAATGCCCGCAACCTTCTATCTCCATCATTTCATATTCAAAAACATTCTGAGAAAGAAAACTATCTAGGATGTCGAGAGTAGCAGATGACGCAATTCCCTTGGTAGGATTTTTAATTTTAGGATAGGTCTTCTGTTCTGCAATATCTTCTCCGAAGGTTTGATACCATGCATTTGAGGCACTTATGTTTTCTCTGTTATTATAATGATTACTGTACACTGAGCGGTCAAAATCATTGATGGCATCTTTATTTATAAGTAGCTTGTCCAAAAGATGGTTGATCAACAATTGGAAACGACCTTCCAGCAATTGGACAGGCAATTCGCTTAACTGATTAAAAGCTACCCACCAAGGATATACTGGTAGTCCTACAGGCAACATAGGAAGTTTGTACATGTTTTCATCGGGAGGTGGGCTATCTAAAAGAATCAATTTATTAATTCTATCAGAGTGATTGACCGCAAACGAATAAGCTACATTGGCACCAATATCATGCCCGACAATATGAGCTCTGTCGTATCCTAAAGCTACCACCAATTCTCTGATATCACCAGCCATATTTTTTTTGGTATATCCCTCTTTTGGTTTATCACTATCCCCCATTCCACGAAGGTCAACTGTAATTACAGTATAGTTTTCAGCAAGAGAGGGCATTATATGGTGGTAAGACCACCAGGTCTGAGGCCAGCCTGGCAATAGTATCAAAGGTTCTCCACTTCCTCCCTTCACATAATGAATATTTATTCCATTAACTTTTTGAAAACAACTGGAGAAACCAGGCATTTTTTTGATAAGACTTTCTGTTGAATATTGATTCATATTGTTAGGTTTTATTCTTTTAATCCGATAGCTCCTTTGAAGGAAATCCAAGCAAACTTCTTACTATCATTCTTGGCCACATCCCCTGACTCAACTGCATAAATCGTAGTTTCAACTATCGATCCGAACAAATTAAAAATCCAATTAATAGTTAGTTCATGGTTAATGCGTTTTTCATTTTGAAGGTTCTTGATTACTTTTAACCATCTGGTTTTGACGTTATCGGATTCAAATTCATTTTTACTTTCTAAATCCGAAAAACTACTATTCTCATAGAATCTTTTGATGAATGAATATTTTGCTCCTTGTTCAATTGCAGCAAACAGCATATTCCTAAGTTTTTTGATTTGGTCATCATCACTTTCATAGGCTTCATTCATTGCCTTATTGCAACTTTCGAGCATCTCGTTTTTACAGCTTTCCACTAAGTTTTGGCGATTTTCAAAGTATCGATGCAGCGTTCTGCGAGTAACCCCAGCTTCTTCAGCAATTTTCTCCAAAGAAATCGATTCGTTACTCTGAAAGTATTTTACTGCGGCGGACATAATTTTAGTTTTTGTATCTAGCATGTCGCAAATATATGCAATATGTCACATTATTGTGACATATTGCATAGTAAATCTTTATCGTTGCCATAATTCATAACTTAAAGGTTAATGGCACTATCGTCCACTACCCTATATTTTTAAGGAGTATTACATTCCCCTATTTTGGTTAAGTCGAGCCTTCCCTGGCTAGCCTAAAGAAAAACAAATCCGAGAAAAGATAGTTGCGGGAAAAGGCATTTGAGGGGGTAACTTAGATACACCCTTAAAACTATGCTGGTTATGGATTTAAAAATTGTTCAAATGGGTTTATAGGCATCCCGGAAGAAAATGAATACTATTTTGAAAAATTACCTGTATGTCAATCTTTATATTCTGAAAGCCGTTTAGTTGAACACCTAGTAAATAAAAACATAAATAAACAAAAGATCAAAAAGAGTAACTGGATTGCCACCTACTGAATAGGAGATTCCTCATGTCTTATAAGGGCAATGAAGTCATCTTTTATACCATCGCAGATGGTAACGGAGTTATGGGTGCAATTTTTTAAGGCAATAGGATCGAAGCTATTGATTTTAATTTTTGAAGGCTTGAATTCCTTGCACTGTAAATGGGTAAACATATTCAATGCAGCTTTAGAAGTCGCATAAGCAGTCATACAATAGTTGGAATAGCAGAATTCGTCATCCCGCATTTTATTGATATCGCCCAATGCACTAGTTATATTAATAATACTGGGATCTATACCTTTTTCAAGCAAAGGCTTCAATATCTGGATAATCCTGATGACTGCGAACAAATTTGTCTCATATACAAGCCTCACCTCATCGAGGTTGATTTGATCGATTTTTTGACCAAAGCCATTGGCTATTTCAGCATTGTTGACCAAAAGGTCCAATCTCCCAAATTCAGAATCTATTTTTGTTTTTAATTCCAATAGGCTTTCTGCTGATGTGAAATCTGTTTTTACCAACTTATAGTCTTGAAGAACTCCTCCATCTTGAGAAAGCAATTCGAAACTTTTCTTACTAGCAGCAAGAATTACATTATAATTATTGTTCAATAAAATATGGGCAAATGATTTTCCCAACCCATTACCGGATTCTGTGACAACTGCAATTCTATTAACATTCATGGCAAAACTATTTAACTCTACAAATTTAACTAAAAACAATCTCAAAAAATAACCACTTTTCTTTAATAAATGACCCAAATAGTGACTTACTGCACTGTATCCGAATTACAAATATAAATCGCTCTCCATCAATTCAATTGACGAAATTTATTTGGTGTCGTACCACTTAACTTTTTAAAGAATCTCGTGAAATGGGTGGGTTCTTGAAAATTGAGTCTATAGGCAATTTCCGCTATATCCAGGCCTGAAAATTTCAACAGGCTTTTGCTTTCAACTAGTAGCCTTTCCTGAATGATATCCTTGGCGCTTTTACCTGTTAATTTTTTTACCGTAGTGGTCAGGTAATTCGGTGTAATGTTGAGTTGATCGGCATAATCACTGACATTCTTGGTATCCACATACATTTTATCTACTAGGGTTTCAAATTTTTGGGTTATCATTTGTGCACTTGTCAAATGATTTTCAGTCGTTTTGTAGCGCTCATAAACTGCTTTACAGTAATACAAAAAAGTGAGCAACATGCCCTCCAGCATTTTTTCTTGGTAGGGATGAGGATTCTTAAATACGGAATGCATTCTTTCGGCATCAAAATAAAGGGATTCGTGCTCCTCTTTTGTCAAGACCAACACTTTGTTTTCTGACATTTTTAAAAACGGGAAATCCTCAATTAAATTAGGGACTACATGCATCAAAAATTCCTTTTTGAACATAATATTAAATCCAGCTATTTTTGCATCCCATACCCACGAAAAAACTTGCCCTGGTACTACAAATAATAATGGATACCCATCTAGACTAAGCCAGTCAGTGTTCAGATTCAATTTGCTTTCCCCAACATAACTTAATAGGCCTATATAATAAAAACCTTGTCGATAAGGTGGCATGCATCGCCTTGTGGAAGGCTCCAACCTTTCGAAGGCATACACATCAAAATTAGGGATGTGGCTTCTATGGGGAAATCCAATCGCTTCATGAAAATCATTGCTTGTTTCAAAAACAGGAATTTCGGTTTTTATCATCATATAAAATTACAAAATAATGGTCTTAATGTTAGGCCGTCAGTCATTAAAATAGTTAAATGAAACAAATCAATGTAACTCCATATTTGTATATTTCACCACTCGTTTTAAACCTATCCAATACCTTGACCTTATACCGATATCCAAGCGAAATATTTATCCATTCGTACAAAAAATAATTTTATTTTCGTGAAAAAGGGAACTACCATAATCCTCACTGAAAAATGGCAGTCCCGATAGAACCCTTAAAATTAGCGCTATTTTGAATTATCCTCGAGGTATTTCATTTGCTCAAATTTGTTGTTCAATTCACTTTCGAAAATAATTTCCCAGCCCCCACCTAAAGCTTTATATATTGCTATTAGGGATGTTGCCGAAGAAATCTCACTTCTTGCCAACAAGTTTTCGGATTGCAGAAGCGTATTATCGGCACTTAAAAAGTCGATAAAGCTATCTAGACCGGCATTATATCGCTGTTTGGCAAATTTGGCGGCCTCTGCACTGGCCTCCGAAGAAGCTCTTAATGTTTCCTTTCTTTGCAATTCGTTCGAATAATTGCTCAAAGCTGTTCGGATCTCCTCCAATCCATTTAATACGGTTTTCTCATATTGATTCAGTGATGCAAATGTTAAGGCATCGTTCCCCTTGATCTGTTGTTTCACCCTTCCCAGGTTAAAGGCAGCCCAACTTATATTGGGCATGACACTCCAAGTAAAGGATTCCTTACTTCCAAAATTTGAAAAATCAACGGCAGAAAACCCAATAGATCCGCCAAATTGAATTTTAGGATAAAGTTCTGCCACGGACAAATTGTACCTGGCAATTTGTATTTGTAATGCAGCTTCTGCCCGACGTACATCCGGACGGCGACGTAATAGTTCGTTTACATCTCCCAAAGCCACTGATGAAGGTAAACTTGGCAAAGGTTGCTTCTCTACCATGGTCGAATCCAGATTACCAGGCACTTCTCCAATCAAGACGCTCAATCTATTTTTCAATGCTTCAATATTTGCTTTTAGAGGAGGAATCGTAGCTCTGGTATTTTCCAATTGCGCCAACGCTCGAGAAACATCAAGATTATTGCTTGTTCCAGCCTCCGACAATTTAACCGTCAGATCATAAGTATCCTGTTGCCCTTTTAAGTTACGATGTGCTATATCCAACAGGTATTGCGACCCTCTGAGTTCCATGTAATTATTGGCCACTTCGGCAAAAATACTCACATATACCCCTTGCATATCGGCCACCGCCAATTGATTATTGGCATAGGCCCCTTTAATACGGTTGGAAACCCTTCCGAACAGGTCAGCTTCCCAAAAAGCATCGAAGCTGCCATTGTAGTTGCTATAAGTGGGATTGCTCCCTTGTACAAAGACGTTTTCTCCAAGACGGGTTCTCGTATAATTGCCATTGGCCGTCACTGTTGGGACTCTATCAAATTTTGTTTCTTTAAATAAAGCCCTTGAGGCAAAAACGTTCGCTACGGCAGAATTGATATCCATATTGTGTTTTCTTGCTTTTTCAATTAAAGAGTCCAAAATGGGGTCGTTGAATTCTGACCACCAATTCTGGGCCGTAGCAACTTTGGTAAAAGAATTGGAACTATCTACTTCTAAGAAATTCTCTTCAACCTTCGCTTTGGGCGCCACATCAAAATCGCGTTTGGTAATTCCACAGGAAACCACCAGGAACAATAATATGGCGACAATAAACAAATTCTTCATTTTTTTAAAATTTAAGTTAATTCAGTTTTTTCAATGCTTGTTGGCACAGGTTTAATTGTGTGGGTGCTGGAAGATTTGGCGGACCATTTTCTTCCCAAATAATAGAATACCGGTGTCAGGAAAATTCCAAAAAGTGTCACTCCGAGCATACCGCTAAATACAGCAATACCCAATGACACACGGAGCTCTGCACCAGCGCCGGTGGCGATAGCTAAAGGCACAACACCTAAAATAAATGCCATGGCTGTCATTAAAATAGGTCTTAGCCTTAATTTAGTAGCTTCCATAATTGCGGTTTTCAAGTCCTTGCCCTGATCTTCCAATTGCTTGGCGAACTCCACAATTAAAATGGAGTTCTTGCTGGCCAATCCTACTAAAACTATTAGTCCGATCTGGACCATTATGTTGTTGTCCAACCCTGCCAAGTCAATACCGATCATTGCAGACAATAATACCATAGGAACAATGAATATGACCACTAGAGGGAGTACCAAACTTTCAAATTGAGCCGCCAACAATAGAAAGACAAATACGACGGCCAATAAGAATGCGATGCCTGCCGTGCTTCCCGTCTGTTTTTCTTGATACGCCAATTCCGTCCACTCATATGAAATACCTTGCGGAAGAATCTTTTCCGCCAACTGTTCCATTCTATCCAAAGCTTGCCCTGAACTATATCCAGGAGCAATATTCCCATTTAACGAAGCTGCAGGATATAAGTTAAACCTTGGAATCCTTGAGGGTCCGGAAATATTTTGTTGGGTAGTGATCGTTCCAAGTGGCACCATTTCCCCATTTTTATTTCGAACCTTGATCCGTGAAATATCATCTGGTGTTAATCGGTTTGGCGCATCGGCCTGTGCCGTCACTTGAAAGGTTCTCCCTAAATAATTGAATTCGTTGACAAATGCGGATCCCATATAGATCTCCAAGGACTGAAATACATCACCTACATTTAACCCCAATTTTTCTGCTTTAACCCGATCGATATCCAAATACAATTGGGGGGTCTGATTGTTGAAAAATGTGAATACATTATTGAGAATGGGGTCATTATTGGCTGCAGCAGCCAATGCATAGGTGGCGTTCAAGAGTTCATCCGTTCCAACATTCCCTCTATCCTGAACCATCATTCTAAACCCACCGGCATTCCCTATCCCTCTCACAGATGGAGGAGGAATCACAAGAACTACGGCATCATCTATCTGTGCCAATTTCTGTTGTAGGGTACCTAGCAATGCTTCATATCCAAGGCCCTTTTTTCTTCTTACCTCAAAATCTTCCAGGGGTAAAAATACTGCGGCGGCATTGGAAGCATTCGTAAAGGAAGCAGCATCAAATCCAGTAAATGCAACCGCATTTTCAACTCCGTCCACATCCAAAGCAATATCCAAAACCTTTTGCATGACATTATCCGTTCTGGATAAGGAAGAGCCTGGCGGTAATTGCACAATCGTGATAAAATACTGTTGGTCCATGGCCGGAATAAACCCTTTGGCCACCCTGTTGAATTCTATTCCTGTAAGTAATACCAGTCCACCGTACACCACTAATACCATTATTGATGTTCTAATAAGTTTTTGAACAGTTTTACCATAGTTTATGGAAATTTTTTCCATGAAATTATTAAAGGCAGTACCAACAAAAACAAATGGTTTGAGTAATATGGGCGTCTTTTTATTATGATCTTTTTCCTCATGCCTCATTAATAAAGTTGCCATGGCCGGACTCAATGTTAAGGAAACGAACACGGAAATGGTCGTTGCAACTGCAATGGTCAATCCAAACTGTTTGTAAAATTGTCCCGATATGCCCTCCAAGAATGCTGTCGGAATAAAAACCGCTATCAAAACCAGACCTATGGCCACCAAAGCACCTCCCACTTCATCCATGGTCTTAACGGCAGCCTCTTTAGGGGAAAGTCCTTTTGACAAATACCTCTCCATATTTTCAACCACGACAATGGCATCATCCACTACAATTCCGATTGCCAATACCAAACCAAACAGCGTAAGGTTGTTCAAAGAAAACCCAATGGCCTGCATAACGGCAAAGGTTCCTATAAGTGATACCGGTATGGCAAGAATTGGAATGATGGCCGCTCGCCAGGATTGTAGAAACAAAAGGATTACCAAGACCACTAAAATGATGGCTTCAAAAATTGTATGGTATACTTCATCTACAGATTTTTGGATGAATTCTGTCGGATTATAAGCAATTTTATATTCCAGATCTTCTGGAAAATTCTTGGACAACTCCACCATTTTGGCTTGAATTTCAGCAGCTGTTTCCAAAGCATTACCTCCCGGTTGTTGGAAAATAGGCATGGCTATAGCAGGATTTTTTCCCAAGTATCCCTTGGTAGCATAATTTTGAGCACCCAATTCAACCCTTCCTATATCTTTTAATTGCACAATTCTACCATCTCCATGCGACTTGATGATGACATTCTCAAACTGTTCGGTAGTTACAAGTTTGCCCTGGGTCTGAATATTAATTTCGAAGGCAGATTGGTTACCTGAAGGCAAGGTATTCAAAGTACCACTGGCAATTTGTATGTTTTGTGCCCGAAGTGAGGCAACCACTTCACCTGCGGTCAAATCCAAATTGGCAATTTTATCGGGATCCAACCATATTCGCATGGCATATTCAGCAGCCCCAAAAATCTGTATATCGCCAATACCTTTTATACGTGCCAATTGGTCCTTCAATTGCAAGGTGGCATAATTCCCCATATAGGTTTGGTCATAGGTTTTGTTCGGGGAATACATATTCACCACCAATAGGATGTCAGGTGATATTTTTTTGGTAGTAATTCCTAATCGACGGGACGATTCCGGTAATCTTGGCTCTGCAATGGCAACACGGTTCTGAACCTGCACCTGTGCCCTGTCCAGATCGGTTCCCAGTTCAAAGGCTATTTGAAGCACTACACGGCCGTCAGCAGAAGATTGGGAGGTCATGTAGATCATCCCCTCCACCCCATTGATTTCTTTTTCGAGAGGTGCTGCCACTGTTTCCGAAAGAGTCTTGGCATTTGCTCCTGGATATAGGGCCACAACCTCTACCGTTGGTGGCGCAACATCCGGGAATTGAGAAACTGGCAAGGATACATATGCCAGACCGCCCACAATAAGTATGAGTACACTCAGTACTGCAGCAAAAATGGGTCTTTTTATAAATATGTGACTGAATTTCATAATTTATCTACAATTGAAAAATAGTATCCCTCCTGCTCCTCTCTCCCTCCAATTTATGGACGCGGAGGAGCAATTTAAGGGACTGGAATAATTTTTGGGTTTCTATTTATGTGATGGCTATCACTCTATTTTGGCAATGGCCAACTCTCCCGATTCACTCTTTTGCAATTCGGTTTCTATTGGGGTGACAGCAATTCCCTGTCTTATTTTTTGAATGTTATTCGTTATCAATTTATCCTCTTGGGAAATTCCATCCCTAATGATTCTCAATCCGTTGGAATGTAATGGCCCCAATGTGACATTCTTTGTCGTTACAAGATTGCCCTCACCCAATACGTATACAAAACGAATGGATTGGTTGGTACCTATGATTTCATCTGGAATCATAATGGCCTCGTGTTCGGCACTTCCAGCTATCCTTGCTTTTCCGAACATTCCAGGTTCCAACAAATGATCCTTGTTTTCAAGCACCGCCCGGCTTTCGATCGTTCCGGTACTGATATCTATCTCATTATCCACAAAATCCATTTTAGCTTCGTGCACAAAATCCTGTTCATCCTGAAGTTTTATAAATACTGGTATTCCCTCAGAGCGGGCAGATCTACGTTCACCGTTTCTTGCCAAACGAACATATCTTAAATAATCGGACTCACTTCCGGTGAAATAAAAATCAATAGGACTTGTAGCAACAATAGTGGTCAACAAGGTGGAGTTGGAAGAGCCACCATCGATTAAATTGCCCTCATTCACCCTATCCCTGCTCACTAGACCGGCCATTGGTGCCGTAACCCTTGTGAATTCCAAATTTAATTTTGCATTATCAACCCTTGCTTGTGACAATTGAATACTCGCTTTGGCATATTCCAGGGCTTGTTTTCTACGATCGTATTCTTCAATGGACACAGCTCCGGATTCACGAAGTGATTCTACTCTTTCAAAATTATCCTGTGCTGTTTTTAAGGATGCCTGTGCTTGACTAAGATCTCCATTTGCTTGGTCAAGAGCAATTTTAAAAGGCCTGTCATCAATAGTAAAAAGCACATCGCCTTTGTTGACCATCTGCCCATCAACAAAATTGACACTTTCCAAAAACCCGCTAACACGGGCCCGTACTTCCACTCGGTTACTTGCCTCAAAACGGCCTGTGTATTCATCCCATTCGGTTATTTTTTCTACTAGGGGTGACGACACCTCTACCGGCATGGCCTGTGGAGCCGCAACAGTTTCAATTTCTTCGGCATCCCCTGACGTGAAAGCGAGTATAATAATTACAATGAAAAGCAATCCGGCAAGTGCCAATACACTTTTGGAAATTTTTTGGGTATTTATATCAAATTTTTTCATCTTGTTCTTCTTTAGGTTTTTGATTAATGTTTTGACACAGCAAATTTATAATGAGCTGCTCCCTAATGGCTAACCATTATGTTTATATAAATGACCAAAATCTAATCTTCTTAGTTTTTTTTATTTAATCTCTGAAAACACTCTTATACAGTTTTCTAAAAAGACATTCTTTTATATGAAGATATTATGTGATAAAATAGGATAGTGGAAAGCAGCTCCGAAATTATAGTGACCAATTAGAATAAGTAGCCTTCTCTAGTTGCTATATTTTTATAGCCTAAAAGAAAAAACAAATCCTTGAAAAGTAAGTTGCGGGAAACCGTGATTTGAGATATCTCTAGTTATGTTGTAGCATAAAACGTATCGAAAAATTAGGAAATGGCTTGAAAAATACCTCATCTTAATTTCATTATGAATTTATTTGACTACCAATGCATATGAAGTCATTTAGCTAAACAAATAAAAAACAGATTTCATTTGAATTTTATTGAATGTTTAGATAGACTATATGAAGAACTTCACAGGCATAGTGTCTTTCTATAAACCAAATTGACTTAGTTGATGCCGTAGAAATTTTTCATTGTATAGAATACCAACATAAATTATCTTATTTTTCCCTTTAAACCGTTATAGCTTAAGTTTCTTGCCATCCGCTTATTGTTCTCTATAATTATCCAGGATTTTCGTACTTACCCAATAGATATCATTATTGCTTGTGTAAAAGAGATACTTTCCGTCCCTGGTTACAAACGGACAAAGCTCGTGCTTTGCCGTATTAATTGTATTTCCCATATTCACTGCATCGCCCCATTTACCATCCTTATCTCTATAGCTGATGTATAGATCACCTTGGCCATTCCCATTTTTTCGAATGGAGCAAAATATCATATACGACTCATCAGGTGATATGAACACATCCGCTTCGTACCTATTTGTATTTATGGCTTTGGGCATTTGTTCAGGTTTTAAGAATTCTCCTTTTTTGTATTCTGACCGGTATATATCAAAGGCATAGCTCAGGGCATTTACCGATTTATCCTGTGATGCAAAATAAAGTGTACCATCATTTGTAAAAGAAGCGTAGTACTCGTTTAAATGGCTGTTGACCGGTAACCCTAAATTGATAGGCTCTGACCAGTTTGATTGTTTATTTTCTCTTTCTATGTACCAAATATCTATATCATCTTTAGTACTGTCTTCATTTAGTGAACGATTGGAAATAAAATACAATCTTTTTTCATCCGGGGATAACATTGGATCATTGTAGCTTATAGTGTCCGAATCGAATAGTTTGCTCTGTGGTGTCCAAACACCATCTTTTAATTTGGTATAATGTATTTCCATTACGCCATTATTGTCCACCCCAAAATAGAATTCATTCCCATCACCGGATATTGTACAACCAAACTCACTTCTATTGGGTTTTGAAATTATATTCGGTGCAAATAATTCTGGTTCATTTAAAGGCGGTTTTTGACCAAAATATACCATGGTATTGTCTGTTTCCGAACCAACATTTCCTTTTGCAGATTTAATTAGTTTATTTGGATCGAAGCCGATACCATTTTTTAATACAATTTCCACTTCTCGAATAACTTTAGGGTTACTTTCCAGATCTCCATTGAGAACTACAATATTGGCCAACTTTCCTTTCTCAATTGTTCCTATATCCGTTCTTGACAGTAGCTTTGCACCATTAGAGGTCATTACCTGTATAGCTTCTTCTGGTTCGAATCCAGCCTCTAGAAATAGTTCGTAATTTTTTTGATCTCCAAATCCGGGCATATTGTGAAGTCCAGGGTCCGGACCTGCTACCAACAATCCTCCTTGTCTGAAAAATTGGAGCTCATATGCCATTGATTTTGCCAACCATTCTGGTTTAAAATACCAGTCTTCACCTTGTTCTTGCTTACGTAACTTACGTTTCTGATATGCTTCTATGTAAAAGGGAGCCATTACTTCAAGATCTCTTGCATCCGCATTAACGTTGGCTAGGGCTTCAAATATGGCCAATGTTGATCCTAGGGCTACCCCATTGCTTATAAGTTTTTGTTGTACTTTATTTACCTCATTACTGTTAATGTCAAGATTTGTTCTGAAATCGGTATTACCGGAACAAACACCAGCTTCTTTATCTGTTGCATGGTCGTAATTGTGAATGAAACTGTGTTCTATAGCATCTATACCAATTTCTGCAGCTTCGGAATAAGTTGTAGCACACAGGTGACCTGTTACTTTTAGATTATTCCTATGTGCTTCATCAACTATTACTTTTAAGTCCTGTGGCCTGGTATTTCTATAGACCTTAAGCCATTTTACGCCTTGTCCGGCCCAATATTTAATGGTGTCCCGGACCATTTTTTCATCTGTAAATCTTATGAAATTCGATTTGCCCTTCGGTCCTGTCAAGTATGGCCCTGAATTAATGATTTCCGGCCCAGGCTGTTCCCCCCTATCAGTAGATTTTGCTATAGCTATCTCTTCGTAGGGATTTCCAGTTCCACAAGTTTGAATTGTAGTCACACCACATGCTAAATATAGTTTAGGTGATGTAGATAGCATTGCGGATTCAGGTATTCTCATATGGTTGTGCATACCAATAATTCCCGGGATGATAGTCCTACCGGACAAATCCATTTCATGAAAGCCATTGGTAATTTCAATATCCTTAGAATCTCCGATATCTACTATTATTCCATTTTCTATCAGAACAGTCTGTGAATTTCTGGAAGGATTCCCAGTCCCATCAATTATTTTTACATTTGATAACGCAATCCTTGGAGAATCGATGGAAATAAAACTTTGGGTATAATCCGATATGTCATTTTTTTTGGTTTGAATATCCGTTGCTTGTTTCTGCCCACATCCTTGTAGCGAAACCAAAATGGTTAAAGTTAAAATTATAGTTATTCTGTTCATTGGTGCAGTATAATGAGTGTCATCTTTAATTGATAAATTGCCGGTAATGTGAGATTTTAATGACCGGCGCCCCAGTACATGATTTTTTACATTATGTTCCTATGCTTTTTGCCAAAGGACCAAATCAAGGATTTGACGTGTCTGTAAATGGCATTGAATTTATTTGAGCCAACGACCGCCCTATCTGTTATGTAAAGTGTTACCATGCTTTTTTTATTTTTCATTTAAATGTTTTACTATATAATCCAATTGGGTATCTATTCCGTCGATTAAGTCCTCTACAGTTTGTTCAACTTCTATGTCGGGCAATATTCCACTCCCCTTCGGGACCGATTTGTCAAGAACATATTTATCTATATGTACAAAAGGCATACGAACCAAAATCTTGGAATTAGGTAATTCATAAAGTGCAGAATATTGTGCCGTATGAAAATAATACCCTCCACCTGTTTCATTACCAATAAGTGTAATTTCCTGAGAGTTTTTTGCGTTCAGGGCAAAAGCAGAAGCGGCAGAAAAGGTATTTCCGCCTATTAACACATATACCTTGCCCTTAAATGGGCTTTTATAAGGAATCATTTCTGCCTGGGCATGGTCTTTGGTTAGTATCCACCGTCCAACTTCCTTGTCTGCTGAAGCAAAATATGTTTTAAAGAACTCATTGTAATCGGACATGCTGTGAATAACATACCTTTCTTTGGGAAGAGTATCTGTAACCGTACTTTCGGCTATTCTTTGCTTAAAAGGTTTCTCTGTTAAAAAAGAGAATAAATTAATTGCATTGATTCTATATCCCCCAATGTTTTGTCTTAAGTCCATAATAAGATTGGCCACCTTTTTCTTCTTAATTTCTTTAAATAGCTCAACCAATCTTGATTTGAACTCTTTAGGGTCTAAACCGAAAGAATTGACAGTTAGTACCCCGGATTTAATGGAGTCTATGTAATATACGAAGGGCCACTTTTCGGTTATTGTACTTTTAAAATGTTCAACTCTATCCGTATTTCCGTGATACATGGCAAAATGTGAGTTTCTATTAGGGTATCTACTGCCTATACTTTCAAATGATTTGGGAACAATTTCAATTGTTCTTACTTCGCTGCTGTTGACAGAATACTTGACAGTATAGCTTTCTTTTTCTCCATATTCATAATAATAGAGTATACCAAATTCCTTCTCTATCTGTCTATACTTTTTGCTTAGATTGTATCCATCAGATGCGGCATATTTCAAAAATTCTTGAATAAGTATATTACTTTTTTTGCCATCTATAAAAGTTATTTCTGCTCCTACAGGAATACCAAAATCATCAGTATCAGTATAAAGTTTATCATCGATTATTTTTAAAAGTAAAGGGAATAATGGAGGAACTGTGTCCATTTTTGGATGGTGTATTATCAAATGTCCATCCTTGACATTGTCGGCAATAGAGGTAATGGACTTAAATAGGTCATTGGAAGTCCTTGTTTTCTTAATGTCCTTTTGTTCAAATAAACTAAAAATACTATCCCACTCTGTCTTTGACGTAAACTCGTACAAACTTGGATGGCCATTTAGTAAGATTTCTTTGAAAATGGTATAGTCTTCCAAAACTTGTTCTTGTGATAGGTCATTTTGGCCAAAAAAGGACAGAGGAAACAAGAGTAATATTATTATGCTAAATCTGTTTTTCACCTTTTTTCAGAAATAGAATTCACAACATTAGAATCAAACCCCTTAACTATCAACCAAGTTGCTAAAACAATTTCCAACAAAGCCGTAGGGAAGGCTAGTGAAACATAAGTAGCATTAATGATACCTATTACATCAAACATGAGTAGTAAGCTTGCTAAAACACTGCTCAAAATAGTGGCAATAAGCCCCCATAGAGATAGCCAATTAGGGATAATTTTTGATTGATACAAAATATAATAAAACATTAGATTGCCCACACTCAGAATTAAAGGCATTGCCACATGGTTTATTAAATCTCTACCCGACCGTAATAAATTATCCAATGTTTTAAAATACAATAATTCGGGGCTTCCTGATGTTACAAATTCTTGACTTAATGCCAATAACAACAGTATGCTCAGCCAGCCTATAAAAATGAATCCCACAGAAATAATTCTGAAAACAAGAAAACCAATCGTTAAACTAGTGTTGATTTTTTTTAATAGAGTGTACAGAATAATAGGAATACTTGCATAAATCAGACCTAAGATAAATTGCATAAAAGCCCTAATTAATATTGCATTTGAATTGATAGATACACTTTCAAGATTATCCATCCCATCAATAACTGGGTCTATACTCAGAATACCAACAACAATGCTAAGAATTAATAATGCACCAACAGAAATTGACTTTTTTCTGATAACATCCATAAATATTTTTCTTTATTAATATTTGCCCAAATATATGATGGTGTTATTTTTAATTCATTGACTTAAGTTAAGAATTAACATTAGTTGTTTATTATTCTTTTCCTAATTCGGCTTAATGACTCCGGTCTAATTCCCAAGTAGCTGGCTATTTGATGTTGAGAGGCTCTTTGAAGCAAATAGGGCCTTGTTTTTAGCATATTTAAATAGCGCTCCTCAGGGGTCGATGATTTAAATGCAGTGTAGGATTCTTGTTGCTTTGTTAATATTACTTCGGCGATCACCCTTGATAAAGATTCTAATTGTGGATACTTTTGATACATTTCATTTTCCAAGGCGGGATTGCCTACATTGACAACCGTATCTTCCAAACATTCCAAGTAATATTGGGAAGGCGTGGATTTACCTATGTTGGAAGGTATTACAACTTCTTCCTCCATATAAAACTCTATAGTTTTTTCCTCTCCATCTTTTAGGAAATAGCTTCTAATGCAACCTTCCAATATGAAATAACATTCATTCGAAAAATCTCCTTCCTTAAGAAGAATATCCCCTTTTTTATAACTTTTGAAAAATGCACTTTCATTAATTGCATTTTCTAACTCCTCTGTAATCTTAGTGTACTTTGAGAGATATTTTAATATTTTACTTTTCACTATTCAATACTTTATTGTTTGGTCCCAATTCCAATTCGGTAAATTTTAAAATAAGCCTAGGCTTGTTTCGGATGTTTTATCAAACTCAATCTATTATAGTTTTTACAATTTTCCATTATTTAGATGTATGGTGAACAATGCCCCTTCATTAGGCCTGCTAATCACTTCGATCTTTCCACCATGTGCCTCAACAATAGACTTAACAATGTATAGGCCAACACCTACTCCCTCTACATGAGTATGCAAGCGCTTAAATAGCCCGAACACTTTTCCTCCTTGTTTTTCAGCGTCAAAACCAAGTCCGTTGTCCTTTACGTTCAGGCAAACACTTCCGTTGATCTTTCTCGTTTTTACTTCAATTTTTAGTAACCTATCCGGGCTTTTGTATTTCATCGAATTGGTAAGTAGGTTATGTAGGATACGATTTAAATGCAACGGTGGGTATTCAATTTCAGGACATTCCGAAAAGTCTACGTCCAAGGTGGTATTTGTAGAGTTGAGCTGATCAAGAATGCTCTGTTCTACTTCCTTAAATACCTTTTTGAATTCCAGTAGTTCCTTCTTGTCCTTTAGAGTTGTTTTAAAGTTGATTACATCGTTTAGGGAGAAAACCTTTTTATAAACCTGTTCAATGTTATTTTTTAATTTATTGAACAATTCAATGTCCTTGTCGCCTTGAATACTATGCGTATCTATCATTTCAATTAAAACGTTGAGATTGGTGACAGGTGCCTTCAGATCGTGCGCGGCCACATAGGCCAACTCTTCCAATTCCCTATTCTTAATTTCAATTTGTTTGGCGTTCAGTTCCGCTTTGGTTATCTCTAATTCCAGGGCTGAATTTAACTCCTGCATTTTTTCTTCCGCCTGCTTACGATCAGTGATGTTTTGAATGTGGACATGTACTATGGGTCTATCCTCAACTATATACATACAGGGTGTGATATCTGCAACAAAAACCGACCCGTCCTTACGCCTAAATATTTTTTCAACGGTCAACTTTTTCTTTCCTTCCATATTTTCTCTAACCTGATTTGAAGGCTCCTGATCAACTTTGTAATGTAGATCTATTATTTTCTTCTTGAGGAGTTCATTTTTGGAGTAACCAAATTCTTTGACAGCACTGTCATTCGCCTCAATAATACGCAAGTCCATATTATGGACTATTTTTGGAAAAATGGAATATTTGAAAACCTGTTTGTAAATATTATTGCTGTTTTTAACTTGAAAATATTCTTCAAACGGATTTGTATTATCTGAATTATCTTTTTCATTCATTTCCTTATTTAAGTCCATTTTTATGATTTTTACAAATCTCCGTGGCCAGAAATCTATTCGTTATTACACTATCTTAAAGCCAAATATTAATTTCTATTGTGTCTAACAGTTTTTCTTGTTCATTGTCCCAATCAAAGCATTCCTTGTTTTTGATCCCTACGAGTATCCAAAATAGTTATTTTTAAATAAATGGAATATTATTAGGTGTATCCAATAATCCAAATACTCAAACCTTTCGGCGAATTTCTATTAGGATGAAGCTATATAGTCATTATTTTTAGGCCAATAATATGAATAGCAATATAAGAAGCTATTGTAAGTAATTATGAGAGAAGAAACCCTATGGATCATTGATGATGATATGGTATCACAATTTGCCATTAAGTATAAGATTGGGCAATCTTACCCCAACAATAGGGTAAGTACCTTTTATTCCGTTCAGGAGGCATTAGATGCCCTAAAGTCTTGTATGGATGGTAAAATGGAATTTCCACACAAGGTTTTACTGGACTTAGGCTTACCAGTGCTAACGGGATGGCACTTTCTGGTAGAATTGGAAAAATTTCGAGGAAGTATTGCCCCATTCGAGATTTATATCGTTTCCGCATTTTCTAATTCAACGGACCGTCAGCGTGCTAAGAATCATTCGTTGGTCAAGGGCTATTTTGAAAAACCGTTGAATAATATAGCCGTGGACAAAATATTTATGTCCCGGACCAATAAATGATGTTAAGGCTCTTCTGTTGCCAACTCGGACAATAGTGATACTCAATCTTTCCAGTTTTGCAGACGATCAAGGTATAGGTAGCCCTCCACGAACTTTCTATGTTCAGGACCGGCCATTTTTTCCAATAAGTTCAAAGCGGATATATAACTTGCCAAATTACCGTTCGAGGAACTAAATTTACCGTCCTCTACAAATGTTACCAGACTGTCATTCTGCACTTTTAGTTTTGGATAATCCTTTTGCAATTGATTGCCCCCTCCTATCCAAGTTACAATTTTATGTCCATCTGCAATACCCGTTTTTCCTATTAGTTGGGCTCCGGCACAATTGCTAACCGTGTATAAGGTCTCCTTATTTTTCTCCCTTATAAAATCTACGACTTTCTCATTATGTACCTGGGCGTACATGTCATAAGCACTTGGCACAAACAAGGCTGTAAGTCGTGGGCAGTTTTCAAAAGTATAATCGGGTACAAACCTCATACCTTCTTCAGTAGTTATCGGACTGTTTGCTTCTGCAATGGCAACAACGTTAAAAAGCTGCTTGCCATCAATACTGGGTTTAGCAAAAACATCCGAAGTTGCAATGACTTCAGTTTGTAGAACGCCATTGAACATCAGTAGGCCGATAGTTGGCAATTCTTTTTTGAAAGGTTTTAGGTGTTTTGACAAGGTGTCCAACGAAACATTTGTGGGTTGTACATTCGAAGCATTGGTATTGGATTTGTCAGTATTGCAACTTACCACAGCTGCTACAGATAGAAGTATTATTACAAATTGCGTTTTCATATTACTTTAATTAATTTGTTTTTTTTCGTTTGGCTTGATGATCATTCTAAAATATTGATCCTTATAGATGTAGTAACCGATCCAATTGACCAGTGTGCGAAATTTATTTTTAAAATTTACCAGCCCCATAATATGTACCAGTATCCAAATAAGCCAGGCAATAAATCCTTTTATGAAATACTTTTCTTTCGGTAAGTCAAAAACAGCCTTATTCCTTCCAATTATTGCCAATGAACCTTTGTTTTTGTAGGCGAAAGGAGTCCATAGGCCTTGGTCTTTCTCCAAATTAATGGCTAAATTTTTGGCCTGTTGGATTGCCGGTTGGGCCAATTGGGGATGGCCTTCTGGATATTCTTTATCTCCAAGTACCAACGCACAGTCCCCTAAGGCATAAACATTATCATATCCTTTGACCAGATTAAAAGTGTTTGTCTTTAATCGCTTGCCTTTTCCAAAACTGTCCGGAGAAAAGCCATCGAAAGCCTTTGCTGTTACCCCAGCTGCCCAGATCAAATTTTTGGATTCGATTTTACTGCCATTGGAAAGTAGAACAATATCATCCTTAAAATCTTTTACCAAACAATTAAGTTTTATTTCTACACCTAATTCAATGAGCTTGGAGTGAGTATAGGTCTGGGAATTTTTTGACATTGTATTCAAAACTGTATTTTGACCATCTATCAGATAAATATTCCCTAAATCATTTTCTTTCAATTCTGGATAATCCTTTTTTATTATCGAGGATTTCATTTCAGCCAGTATGCCCGATAGCTCCACTCCTGTTGGTCCGGCCCCAGCGATTACAAAAGTCAACAACCTTTTTCGTTCCTCTTGGTCATCTTGTCTTGTGGCCCGGTCCAATCTAGTGAGAATAGTATTTCGCAAGGTCAGGGCATCACTTATGGTTTTCATGGGCAAACTATATTTTTCGATGTTTTTGTTGCCAAAGAAACTACTTTCCGTACCCGTAGCCATTACCAAAATGTCATAGTGCAATTCCCCATTGCTCAGTATAATTTTATTTTCACTGGGAACAACTTTAATTAAACTTCCCAGCCGAAATCTAGTGTTTTTTAAATTCCTTAATATTTTTCTAAATGGATAACTGATGGCAGAAGGTTCCATAAAACCCGTAGAGACCTGATAGATCAAAGGTGGAAAGAAATTATAATTATTCGCATCTACCAATATGGTGTCGTAGCGGGGCGAATTCCCAATTCTTTTGATCAACTCCAAGCCTGCAAAACCTCCACCCACAATTATTACTGATTTTTTCATTTTGCAGAATTTAGAGAACAAAGGTCCTGGATTCTCCTTTAAAAATTCTTGAACTGGTTCAAGAATTCTCTTTTCTTTTTAATTTACTTACATATTCTGGTGACAATCCTAAAAAACTTGCCACTAAATATTGGGGGACATTGTTTACGAAATCTGGAAAGGCTTCCTTAAACCTAAAATAAATTTCCTCCTTCGAATAAATAAAAAGATACCTTATACGATTGAGTGAGGCCCCATAGGCTGTTTGATATATTTTTCTGAAATAGGTTTCCATTTTTGGAAATCGGAGTAGTAATTCCTCTTCATTTTTATTGGTTAGGTGAAGTATGGTCGAGGCTTTGACGGCTTGAATATGGTATTCTGAATCCGTATTGTTATGAAAGGCCAAATAATCTGTTATCCACCAATTTTCGATGGCAAATTGCAAAGTATGCTCCGTGCCCCCATCCTCAACAATGTACAATTGAAGACAGCCGCTCAAAACAAAATAGTGGCCTAAGGATTTGCTTCCAGGTTCATAAAGCAGTTCTTTTTTTTTGACTGTTTGAGTTTCAAAATATTTGGTAATTTCTTGAAACTCATTTTGGTCAATTTCGATGTATTTGTTGATGTGCTTGAAAAGTTTTTGCATTTTATTTGGTAAAGCTATTGTCAAAGTTAGCGTAATTAATTTTTTAAGAAAGACCACTTTAATTTTCAGGGTTTAATTTTTCATGGAATGAATAACATTAAAAAACAATTGCAACTAAAGTTCTTCTCCAATTTCTTATACTACGAATATCTTCTTTTACACAACATTTTAGGTGCTGTTTGCATCATTTATTATGCCTCACAAGGCCAAGTATGTATTTTGATCCGGAATTAATAAAATGTGTATCCCCCATTATGAAATTGAGATGTATAATAGTGGACGATTCGTCCATGCAGCGAACTGCCATAGCTAGATTGGTAAACAACCATCCAAATCTAGCGTTGGTAGCCGAATACAGTAATGCCATCGAGGCGAAAAACGGTCTAAAAAATTACGACATCGACCTTATTTTTCTCGATGTGGAAATGCCGATAATCAATGGTTTTGATCTCTTGGAATCCCTGGACAACCCACCACAGGTAATATTGATTACCGGTAATCCGGATTATGCTCTCAAGGCTTTTGATTATAACGTAACCGATTATCTTTATAAGCCCATATCCCTCACTCGATTTGATGCATCTGTAAAAAGGGCCGTGGCCAAATATGAGCAGATCAATAAATTGGATGAGGAAGAGGAGTACATCTTCGTTAAAAGTAACCTTAGACAACGTAAAGTTGTTTTAAACGAAATAAATTGGGTAGAAGCTCTCGGCGATTACATTAAATTGGTAACGACAGAAGGCAATGTCGTTATTCTTTCGACTATGAAATCTTTTGAACAAAAGCTGCCAAAGGATAAATTCTTGAGGATCCACAAATCATATATCGTGAATTTGGAGAAAGTTGAGAAGTTTAATAGTAAAAAGGTTGAAGTAGCTGGAACATCTGTACCGTTGAGTCGAAACAAAAGAACGGAATTGGCCGAGGCGCTATATAATGTTTAAATTATAGTGGTATAAAGTGTACATAAAGATATCGGGGAAGGCCCCCGATATTTTTTATGTATTTATTACATTTTTGTCTATTTCGAAAAGAGAGGACTTTTACAACATTATAAGGCCATTAATAGTTTCAAACTAATTTTCTATTTGTTCGGGCTCCGTTAGACGAAAATTTTCAAACTTCTGACCTTTTAAATGTTTTTGCCACCTTTCCATTAATGGTTGTTCAAGTTTAAACTCACGGTATTCGTCCGGACTCATAATAGGTATACCTCTTACTATTGGGTATAATCGCTTACAGGAAGAGCAGACAAAAAAACCTTCCAATATATTATCATTTACATCTTTAGTGATTTCCGTTAGACCAAGATTCCCTTTGTCAAATGGACAGCAAAGTTTATTGATGGTTTCTGTTTTCATTTTTTTTTAATTTTTCTAAATATTTTTTAATGGATTCATTGGGTTTGTTTGTACTCATAATACCTGAAACCACGGCAATACCTGTATATTTAAGTTCATCTAGTTGATGTATGTTTTCCGGTTTTATCCCACCAGCTAAATAGATGGGTAATCCATAGTTTCTTGCCGCATCATGGATGGTATTAAAATTTACTATTTCACAACTGTTGGCCGTTTGTGAAGGGAATATGGAACAGAATGAGATATAATCGAGTTTGTTCTTGCTTGCCCATTCCACCAGCGTTAAATCATTGTTGCAGGTAAGTCCGCTTATAAAAGGTTTGGTAATGCTTCTTTTTATTTCTGTATAATTCTCTGGGATTACGTCAAAATGAACTCCATCCAATAAGGTAGTATTGAGCAGTTCCCATCTATTGTTTATCAATACTGGGACATTTTTAGCATGGCATTCTTCAATAATCTTATTGATCAGTTCGATTAAGTTTCGGTTATCTTTAAAATTATCCCAAATCTGAACAGCGGCTAGTTTTTCCCTTAGACACAAGTTTAATTTGTTCAGTAGGGTTAATTCGTCCATTGATGGGTCGATAATCAAATAGATTCCGGTACCCATGGTTCTTTTTTTACTCCCAATTATTTCCATCCCGAATTGAATGCTTTAAAAAAGGCAGCCCAGTAAGGGTCTGTCTCATTGTACAATAAATCATTTACTATATCATTAGAAATGAGTTTGATACCTTGGTGCTTTTGGACTATTTTCCCCACTTCTGAGCAGGAAATATTTTCCTTGGCCAGACGTTCGATAACTTTTTGCACACTACCCTGTTTACAGGTGATGATCATTGAACCTGCACCAATACAGTAACGTGTATCCAACGAAAACAATTTACATACTTCATTCTGTAGAATGCCTATAGGTAGTTTGTCATTATAAATGAATGCACCATTGTTGGAGGCTGTTGCCAATTCATATATTGCCCCCAAAACACCTCCCTCAGTAACATCGTGCATAGCGGTTACATCATTATATCCACGGTTTTGTCCTACCGCGGCCAGAGCGTCCTCAAGGGAAGATGTTTGATAAAAAGTGGCGCATGCCTGTTGTTGCATTTCGGAACCCAGTTTGTTCGTAACCGTTTCAGGAAAGCACATAGCAAGTATTGCAGTCGAAGAAATAGCACATGATTTGGTCACTAGGATCGCATCGCCTGGCTTCGCATATTTAGAAACCAACATGTTATTTTTAGGCGCAATACTAATAAATGTCCCACCCCCCGCTATGGTCGAATTTTGTCCTTCGATAAAACCAGTATGCCCGCCCGTAATGGCAATTCCAATTTTGGAACAAAAGCGGTGGATGTAGTCCCAATAAGTTTGAAAATCCGATTTCGAAAAATTGCCCGGGAGATTTAGAACAAATTGCCCATACATAGGGGCATATCCCGTCGTTGCCATATCATTTGCCATTAATTGAACAGATAGCCAAGCGGACTCTTCCAAACCCAGACTTGGAATTAAGGTCAACGGGTCACTGGTCATGGCCATTGCCATTGATCCGGGCAAATCTACAATGGAGACATCAACACCAAATTCAGGACCTATGCTTACTTCCTCTCTATTAAATCCACATTTATTACTGATAAACTGCTCAAATACATGTGGGTCTATTTTTCCTAGTTTATTACTCATTTATTTCACGTCGTTAAGTTTGATGTACAATCCGAAAAAATCCCCAAAAGGCAAACTCCATTGTTGAAGCGGAAACCATTTAGGTAGGCCTGTACAGGTCCATTCAATTGAATAATCACGTCCTTGAAGTGCCTCATCTATAATTTTGGAAAGTTTTTCCGGCGTATAGAAGGTTGCGGTTAAATAGAAAGGATTCATACCAAATACTTCTTGTATCCTTCTTCTCACTACCTTGGTCGAATTTCTGTTCATCATGCCCATAGCAATACCATATTTCCCGACACGTGCAGCTTCACGAATTACTTGTACAGGGTCCTTGTAATATTCAAATGTGGTAATGAATGCAAGCGAATCAAAAGTATGGTCTTTAAACGGCATATGGTGTGAGTCGGCCATAACAAGATCGCCATCAAATAGTTGAACGGCTTGGGAAAGCATTAGCGGGGATATATCACCACCAGTTGCCTCTATTCCAATCTCTTTCCACCAACGGGTAAAACGCGTTGTGCCGCAGCCAAACTCCAATAATGTTTTAACACGCTTATCTTTTGAGACCAATTGTTCCATTACTTTTTTCTGCCATATTTCGGCACGCTTGTATCTACCTTCATACCATTGTTCGTAGGTGTCAGTATGTTCTCTGTTAAAAAACCATTCTGGTCTGTTTTGCCAATTTTGATCTTCCTGAGGAATAAGTTCTGAATTTGTTTTTTCTATTTCCATTTTATTTGTTTTAAAACAAAAACTCCATTCGTTGGAGTACCAAGGAATGGAGCTAAAATGAAATATCTTAGTTTGCATCCCTACGTTGGCATTATCCAAATCAGGTTTCGGGTATTATCTCAGCTTGGCTTTAACCAGGCACCCCGTGCTTTTGTGATGATAAATGTACGACTAAAAATTATATTTCCATGCTGTGCTATATGTTTCGCACAGGCATTTTTTTGCACTCAATTGTTTTGCTTTCAATATTGGATTCAGAAAGCCTTGAAGTGGTTTCATGGTAGCTAGGATAGAACTTAACCTCGCTCCCAAGATAATGAGATTAGTTCAGAATCCGTATTGGCCGTTGTGTTGGTTCAACTATTTTCTTTCGAATTACAAAGTCTCCAAAGTACTCCCCCCCTAACCTTTCCTTGGCATATGCCCTAATGATCGGTTCCAATTCCATTAGAATATTTTCCTCGGATAACATTTCCTTGTATAGTGTATTTAATCGGTCACCGTTGTGACTTGCCCCCAAATACATGTTATATCTACCAATGGCCCTACCCACGAAACCTATTTCCCCTAGTGAGGATCGTGCACAGTTATTTGGACAACCTGTCATCCGAATATTGATTTCGTCGTTGTCCAGACCATTATTCCTCATAATTACCTCCAGTTTATCTATTAAGGAAGGAAGGTAGCGCTCTGCTTCGGCAAAAGCCAATCCACATGTATTCAATGCTACACAGGCCATGGAACTCTTGCGAAGTCCCGTAAGTTTAGGATGGTTGCCAACGGCATACTCCTCTAAAATTGCTTCAATGACCTGCTTTTTATCTTCCTCGATATTTCCGATAATGAGATTTTGGTTGCCTGTTAATCGGAAATCTCCTGAGTGGATTTTGGCAATTTCCCTTAGAGCCTTTTTCAGTTCATATCCATTTTCATCCCTTACTCTCCCATGTTCCACAAACAAGGTATAAAACCATTTATTGTTGATGCCTTTTTGCCAACCATATTCATCTCCGTTTGATCTGAATCGATAGGATTTCGGTTTGGCCAGATTCCACCCCAGGCGGTTTTGAAGTTCCCCAACAAACCATTCCAGTCCCCTGTCGTCTATTGTATGTTTTAATCTCGATAACTTACGGTCGGATCGGTTGCCGTAATCCCTTTGGATGGCTATAACCGTTTCAGCTACTTCAAATACTTTTTCTTTTGGAGAGAAACCAATAACATCGGCCAGTCGCGGATAAGTTTCCTGAACTCCAAACGTACTGCCCAATCCACCGCCTACACAAATATTATATCCTATTACGTTGTTGTTTTCCTCTATGGCAATAAGTCCAAGATCATTCGCAAAAATATCAATATCATTTTTGGGTGGAATGGCTATTGCTATTTTAAACTTTCTTGGAAGGTAATTGTGCTGGTACAATGGTTCAAAATCTTGAGTTCCCGCCACTTTTTCCTTATCCAGCCATATTTCGTGATATGCAGTTGTCTTTGGAAGAAAATAATCGCTTATTTCTTTTGCAAATTGGTATACTTCTTCGTGTATATGGGACTGATAAGGGTTCGGATTGCACATGACGTTCCTATTTACATCCCCGCAGGTCGCAAGTGTACTCAACAAAACTTCGTTAACCTTTTGAATCGTAGGTTTTAAATTCCTTTTTAATATGCCATGAAATTGGAAAGATTGTCTGGTGGTCAATTTAAGGGTGTCATTTCCATATAGTTCCGAAAGTTCATCCAAGACAAGCCATTGCCTTGGAGTAGTAACACCACCAGCAGCTCTTACCCGGACCATAAATTGGTACAATGGTTCCAGTTTCTTCTGTTTTCGTTCACTCTCCAGATCCCTATCATATTGCTGATATGAACCATGGTATTTTATAAGTTTGACATCGTCGGGAAATAAAGCTCCGGTCAAAGGGTTTTTTAGGCTGTCCTTTATTCTTCCTCTGAGATAATCGCTCTTGTCCTTTATATGTTCATCTTCCGATAATTCCTTGTAATTCGATTGTTTTTCCATAAATACATTTTCCTGGGCATTAAAGCACTCTTGAAGCTATCTTAATAGATATCTGCTTGATAACGATTGGTGATTTGAAGATTTTTAACATACTCTTCTGCCTTCTCAATAGTTATTCCTCCTTGTTGTTGTATAATTTGTTTTAAGGCAATATCCACGTCCTTGGCCATTTTTTGTGCGTCACCACAAACATAAAAATGTGCTCCATTTTCCAACCACTCAAAAAGCTCCTTGCCGTTCTCCAGCATTCTGTGCTGTACATAGTGCTTTTGTTCCTGGTCCCTCGAAAAGGCAACATCTGCCTTAGTCAATACTCCCTCCTTCATATATTGTTGCCATTCTGTTTGATACAGGAAATCTGTCGTGAAATTCCGATCACCAAAGAAAAGCCAGGATGGCCCCTTTTTGTCCAAAACTTCCCGTTGTTGCATAAATGCCCTAAATGGTGCCACTCCCGTTCCCGGACCGACCATTATAATTGGTGCCTCAGGATTTTGGGGAAGCTTAAAACGCGTATTCTTATCAACAAAGACCTTTACCTTGTCGCCAATCTCAAGCCTATCTGCCAGGGTGGATGAACAATGGCCTTCTTTATTTCTGCCCAATGCATTATATCTGACAACCGACACCAAGAGGTGTACTTCTTCATCAACCACATCTTGTGCAGAGGCTATGGAATACATCCGTGGGGTATTTTTGCGCAAGACAGAAATCAGTTCGTTAGAAGTTAGTGTGATCGGTACCTCGCTTATCAGATCCAAAAAATCACGTCCGGAAAGATACTCTTGAAGTGCATTTTTGTCCTCAAGGATTTTCTTTAACCCGTTATTGCCTGTTAATTCCGAATATCCGGAAAGCGTGGTTTTTGATAGTGGGGTAAGTTCATAGTCATACGTAAGTGCATCATATAATGTTTTAATTCCTTCATGGGTTTCCACTTCCTCTTTACCGGATAAATTGGTGGATTCCAAAACTGACCGTACTAGTGTAGGGGAATTGGCACCATAAACCCCCAATGCATCGCCCGGCTCATATTTTATTCCAGACCCTTCCAGATCTAATTCCAAGTGAATGGTTTCCTTTGAAGATCCTTTTCCATTTAAATTGATTTTTTCAAGAATAGTGGCTTCAAAAAGATTTTTTCTCGAATATTCGATTCCTTTAACCTGATTGCTTGGAGTATCCTGCACTTGCGCCGTGGTATTTTGGCCATTGGTCTCAATTATAGTGGTTAAAAACTTTTTTTGCCAAGTCTCCGCATCGTCTGAATAATCTACATCGCAATCTTGACGGGGAACAACTCTTTGTGCTCCCAGTTTTTCAAGTATACTATCAAAATCCTTACCGGTCTGGCAAAAGTCTAGATAACTACTGTCACCAAGGGCCAAAACCGAATATTGTACATGGTCTAGGTTCGGTGCCTTTTTGCTGTGTAAGTAATTGTAGAAGTCCTCCGCTTGTACCGGAGGTTCGCCCAATCCATGGGTGCTCACGATTACAGCCAATTTATTGATGCCCTTCAGTTCCCTTGTTTTGAAGGAAGCCATATCGAAAATTACTGCATCAATTCCCATCTCCTTTGCACGCGCATGGAGATCCTTGGCCAAGCCTTCACTGTTGCCAGTATGACTCCCGAAAAGGATATGCACCTTTTCGGTTTTAAGCTCACCATCAACATTGGGATCCGAACCAAGTGATAGGCTTTCCACAGTGGTTTTATTCAAAGATGTTTGGATAAGTCCTTCAAAATACCCACTGAGCCATTGAAGCTGTCCTGAATCAAGTCCGTTCAAAGCTACATTAAGTTTGTATGCTTGCTCATCGTTAAACGGTCCTCTGTTCAATCCCTTTTTTAGTTCCATGCTATTCGATAATTTATAATTATTTGTCGGGCTGGGGAGTATATCTCAAATAAGGTTTGATAACACGATGACCTTTAGGATATTTGGATTCGACCTCTTCTTGCTTAACTCCTGGTGGAATTATTACATCCTGTCCAACTTTCCAATCTACTGGAGTGGCAACATTATGTTCTGCAGTAAGTTTTAGGGAGTCGACTACCCGAAGAATCTCAGTAAAATTTCTCCCCGTCGAGGCAGGATAGGTGATAATCGCTTGTACCTTCTTGTCTGGACTAATAAAATAAACAGATCTTACCGTAGCAGAGGTTGATGCATTGGGGTGGATCATTTGATATAGGGTTGCCACATTTTTGTCGGTGTCAGCTATAATAGGGAAATCTACATTGCAGTTTTGGGTTTCGTTGATGTCTTTGACCCAGCCAAAGTGCGAGTCCAGGTCATCAACACTCACGGCAAGCACCTTGGTTTTTCTTTTTGCAAAATCTTCTTTCAACTGTGCGGTCCTACCAAGTTCTGTGGTACACACAGGGGTATAGTCTGCCGGGTGTGAATATAGTATCCCCCAACTGTTGCCCAGCCATTGGTGAAAATCAATTTCACCCTCTGTGGTCTGCGCCTTAAAATTTGGCGCATCGTCGCCTATTCTCAAACTCATAGTATATATTTTTAAATTATACATCGAGACAGCTTGCCATAATTGTAGCTGCCTTTCCAACACAAATTTACCGGGGTTTATGCTCAATCGCCAATTGCAAATATTAATTTACGATAACCTAAGGTTATGGAAATTATTGGAAATAAAGAGAGAATGTTATGTGAAAGTTTAATGTAGTTGTGGAAAAAAAGTTGCCCTATGAAAAGTGAATTCAATAATTAATAACAACTAAAGATTATGGTTTCGGCTTAAAAAATTCATCAATAATAAGGGTAATCCTCCTTCTGGGCCTTGGGGAGTTATAAAGTAGAATTGCCTATGGATAGGTAACTTTTTAATCTCAATAATCTTTAAAACGCCATTTTTAAGTTCTTTAAGGATGGCATGTAATGAAACGAATGCCATGCAATCCGAGTGTTGTAGGTAGGATTTAATAGCTTCTGTACTTCCCAATTGCATTTCTACCTTAAGATCTGCAAGTCGAATTCCTTTTTGTTTTAGGGCGTCGGCAATGACTTCCAAGGTTCCTGACCCAGGTTCTCTAAACAGAAGAGGTATGTTTTTCAGGTTTTCTGGCTTTATTTCATCTTTGGAAGACAATGGATTTTTACTGCCGCATACCAGTACGATCTCATCCCTTAAAAATGGGGTATAGTGAATTTCACGTCTTTTGGATTTGCCCTCAACAACCCCAATTTCAATGCTCTTATTGAGAAGGGCCTGCTCTATTTGTTCAGAATTACCACTTAGCAGCTCTACCTTCACATCTTGATGGATCTTGTGGAACCGTGCCAGTAATGGAGGTAATATATACTGCGTAATTGAAGTGCTGGAGCCTACATGTAGAACCCCTTTAAACGCCTCGTTGAACTGGTTAAGGTCAAATTCTATTTGCCGGTAGATCTCTTGCATGTTTTCGGTATGTTTCAGAAGTACTTCTCCAGCAGGAGAAAGAACAACCTTGTTACCCCTTCGATCGAAAAGAGCAAGATTAAATTGACTTTCCAGTTCCTTTATATGTTTGGTGACTGCAGGCTGGGATATCAATAATTCTTCTGCGGCCTTGGTAAAATTGAGCCTTCTAGCAACAGTATAAAATACTTTTAGACGAAAATCGAACATATACAATATTACTCATATTTTTAGTATGGAAAGTTGAAAAAATAAATTCCAAGAATATGCCCTTTTAAACTTCCAATAGGATCAGTTGATAAACTTTCTGATATTTTAAAAGAAAATAGTGATATTCATCAGGACCAAGTTAATAGTTTTTTAGCGGAACATTAATAAAATATGGTATGGTCAATTAGCTTCTTTTAGATCTTATATTTAGAATTCTATGTTTATAATGATAGTTGTATTATTTTCGGCTCCGGTTGAATGTATTTTTATTGTAAAGCCAAATGGTACCTAAAACCCTTATTACTAGTGTTTTTATGTTTTTTTCCATATAAAACTGGTAATATATCCCACAAAAAAGCATGATACGACCCCTGTAGCGGAATACACCAATATATGAACCGGCTCTGTAATACCCACATAAACTTGAACCATGATACTGACAACTATACCAATCAAAACACCTGTTGAATTAGCACTTTTTGTAAAAATTCCAAGTAGAAAAACACCACCCAAACTCCCTATTACCAGGCCTAAAACCTTTTGAAATTCATCCCAAAGTGATTTTACGTCCATGGTTGCCATCATGATTGCGAAAAGGGTCCCAATTATTCCGATAATCAAAGTTGCTTTTCTTGCCAGTTTCAATTCATTGCTCTTCTTGTTCCATCCAAACCGAAAATGAATATCCGTAGCATATGAGGTCGCAGCGGAATTCATACTGCTACTCAAGCTACTCATGGCCGCGGCAAATATTGCCGCAATCAATAATCCGGAAACGCCAGTAGGCAACTCCGAAACAATATACCAAGGAAATATGGCATCATTATTTTCAAAGGTGGGATTAAGTTCTATTGGATAATTTTTAAAGAATGCGAATAAAGTGGTGCCCACGAAAAAGAAAATCAGCGTGGCCGGTATGGTCAATATGGCATTGGTCCATACACTTTTTTGGGCTTCCTTTTGGGTCTTGGTGGTCAAATAACGCTGTACCATGGTCTGATCTGAGCCATAAGTGGTGATATTTGCAAATATCCCGCCTAATAACATAACCCAAACTGTTGGCCGTTTTAATGACAAATCCAGATCTATTATATTGAATTTATCATTTGCCCTTGCCATTTCAAGTATGCCAGAAACCCCTCCTTCAATGGAAGAAGTCATTAAAATCAAAGACAATATAGCTCCTCCAAGCAACACAACAACCTGAACAACATCAGTCCAAATTACAGCTTCTATTCCACCGTAAATAGTGTAGATCATACTAACTACTCCCATCAATGCAATACAGACAAAAATATCGATACCAGTCACTACATTCAATGCAATGGAGGGCAGGAACATTACTACACCCATACGACCAATTTGAAATAATATAAATGACAGACTGCCCAGAAGCCTTATGGTAAGATTAAATCTAGATTCCAAAAATTCATACGCAGTTGTAACATTTAGCTTTCTAAAAAATGGAATAAACCAGAACACAATTACAGGTGCCACTAAAAAAATGGTCATATTGAGCATAAAATACGACCAATCCGTTGCAAAGGTCTTTGCCGGTACGGCCATAAACGTTATGGCACTTAAGGCGGTCCCAAAAATACTTAGTCCTGCTGCCCACCATGGAATACGACCTCCACCTTTAAAATAATCCTCAGTGCTTTTTTGACGCTTAGAAAAGAAATAGCCCATCCAGGCCAGAATAAGAAAATAAAGACCAATCACCAATGTATCTATTACTCCTAGGTGTTTCGCATCCTTGTTTATTGCAATTTTCTGTACTCCTGGCGTTCTTACCCCAGGCCTAACCTCTCCAGTGGGCACAATAATATCTCCTCCCCAATTAACTGCAGTCGTAGTTACTTGACCAGTTTGTGGCATCTCCCCTACTCTGTAAAACTCTTTGGAAATGGTATTATATCCATATATATTATTTCCAAATCCTGGGTGGTTGTTCAAATGGTCGGTCAATTCCATTCTAGCCAATTCTATCATTTCACCAACATCCTTACCATTTGCCAATTGATTCTCCAATTGTTCTATTTTTTTCTTGATTCCGATTTCCTCAATGGCCAGATTACCATCAGATCCGGAAGTAAAAATTATCGAACTCGCACCAAGTGGAAAAGCGGTGCCCGCCATGACCTTAAATTCTTGATTCTTTCCATTTGAAATGACTTGCCATTTATTGGTAGTTGGATTAAAAACATGGGCATCAAAAAGCACATCCCAATCTCCGTTTGCACTAATGTTCCTCCCTGAAAATAGATAGAAACAATTCTCCAAACCATTGCTTTGGCCTGCACCAACGGAAAAGGCCCTAGGATCTCCATCCCAAGATGGTAGCAACTCCCACTTCCAGTCCTTTGGGCTATCGCCAACCAAGGACAACTTATAAAAACTATTGGTTGATTCACCGCTAAAATCCGAAATACCACCAGCAACATAAATGGAATTGTCGACTTTGGAAAAGGCAAAATTGGTAACTGGCCGTGGTAGATCTGGCCCTTGACTTATTTCTATTTCCCCGGTTTCTGGGATATAGTCAATAAACCAAGTATTAGATATATTGGTGCTTGAGGTATTCCCGCCAAAGCAAAACAAACCATTATTAGTAGAAATGGCCCCTCCATACCCAGCAGCAAAAGGTATTTTTGTTGAGGCTACTTCCCATTGAACTGTGCCATCCGCTTTTTTCTTGAGTATAAAAATCTCGTCATAATAAGTTTTTATTCCACCTTCCCAGGGTAGTTTATCCGGGAAATTGGCTCCGCCTGCCACAATCAATACATTGTCGTCTATGCCCGTATAAGGACCCGCAAGACCAGGCTGAATATTTTGTCCTATGTTTGGCGGAAGATCTGGAAGATTAGAATACTCAAAATATTTTTCCTGGGCATCAGCATTCGAATAAATGAAACAGAATATGACGGACAAGACAAAACCCCAAAACTTGAAATTCCTAGCATTGTTCAAATCGACTTGTCTAATCATATTTTTTGATTAGTTCATTAATATTGATCTTTTGAAAGGTCATATGGGCTTGACTACCTTCGTACAGTATTCCAATATGGTCATTATCTATGGAGGTAATACATGAATAACCTGCACCCCGACCTTCGTCCAGTTCCATCCAGTACTCCCTAGGCCAGGTATTTCCATCATCCAAACTAAGCTTAATGGTCTGTTTAATTCTCTTATACTTGGAATTAGGGTTTGAAAACACCAAAATACTCTTTGAAGCCCCTTGATTATCCGTATAATCATGGCGATGGATACTGGCCATACAGGTAGGTTCTATAAGCGCACCGTTAGAGGTAGGGTGTTCAGTCCACGTTTCTCCCAAATCTTCAGTCATCATTATTTTTCTACCGTTGGTTTCTGATTTGTCCTCCCTATTCTTGTTATCACGTATGTTTAGCATGATGTGACCATTGCTTAATTCAACTGCCATACATTCGGTAGTATTATGGGATGCGGGATTACTTGTTTTCCATGATTCCCCACCATCCTTACTGTAGGTAATATTTGAAAATGGCAATCCATTTTCATCCCTGCCTTGGGTTGGAATAACCAAAGTTCCATCTTTTAGCGTTATTCCATGACCAGGTGCCGGTGCCCATAACCACCATTTGGGATCTTTGCACATCTCTGTTAAATTAATGGGCTCACTCCATGTCCTTCCGTCATCAGTACTTTTAGTGATCAGAAATTGACTGGTCTGTTTAACACCAAAACCAGGTTGGGAACCCTTGGTTCTCCACTGATGGTTCCATGCATCACTTTCTTCTGTCAAGTTTTCCTGCCAAACCCCATCCGCATTGATAACGCCATGCATCCATAGCCCGGCCAAATAAATCGTTCCGGTATTCTTATCTACCAAAATATTGGCATCGCTTACCCCATTGAACTTTTGAGGCAGTCCGCCCCATTCTCCCATATCCAAAGCTATGCGCATAGGTTCCCAGGAATTTCCGCCATCAATGGATCTACTAACACCAATATCCATATGCCCCTGTAAATCCCTTCCTGATTCCCTACGAACATCATAAACAGCTAACAAAGAACCATCTTTAGTTGTGGTAAGCCCTGGAATGCGATAGGTGTGTACATTATCATCCCAATGTTGTCTGACTGCCACTCCAAGGCGTAAGGCTTTTGTTTCCTTATTATTTGATACTCCAAGTTTTTTCTCCCCGATGGTGACATAATCTAGATTGGCATATACCTTATCGGTCAGATCAACATTATCGGCCAATTCGTAGGATACCCAAAAATAATTGGTTCCCTTTTGAAGGTTTTGGTTTCCGTTAATTAGTGAGGATTTTTGAATTGTTGCAGAGGCTCCATACAATACCTTTTCATTAAACAACGAATCCCTTTCTGTATAATAAACCCGAATATTTTTAAGGTTTTCTGGTTTTGTATTTCCCATATTCAACTGTATGGCTTTTACAGTTTCTCCCTCCTTCTCTGAATCCATTTGAATTCTTAATATTGGATTATCGTTTTTTTCCTTTAACACAGGATAGTTAAACGTTTTGACAGTAAGATTTTGGCTTATTTCCACTTGCTCTTTACAACTCCCTAAGATTGTAAGAAGAAATAGTGGCATCATTTTTATTACCGAATTTGTATTTTTTTGTTTCATCAATATCATTGTTTAGTTTGAATTGTTTTTAATAAATCTCCAAGTCCAGTTCCTTATAATCTACAACACCATTCTTATCGGCCCAATGCTGCCAAGCATTGGATAGCTCCTCTACAAGATCAGGATACAACTTGGATAGGTTATTGGTTTCTGTTCGATCTGTATCCAAATTGTACAACTCCCAATTTCCTTTATTTTTAAATTCCATCATATTGGACCAACTGCCCGGATAAGCGGAAACCAATTTCCATTTTCCTTTGATAACTGCCCTATTTCCTTCATGTTCCCAGAATAAAGGCTCATTTCTGTTCAGGGGATTATCCTTAAAGGTTGGCACAAGACTTACTCCTTGCAACGGTTTTATAAAATGTCCATTATATTCCGAAGGATGTGTTCCCCCCGAGACTTCCAGACATGTTGCCATTATATCCATGATATGCCCGGGCTGATTACGTAATTTTCCCTGATCAACTATTCCATTTGGCCAATGAACTATGAACGGAGTGGATATTCCCCCTTCGTGGACCCAATTCTTATGCATTCTAAATGGAGTGTTGGATAAATTGGACCATTTAGGGCCATAGCTTCCAAAGGTGTTTTCTGGCCCCAATTCCAAACCAACAAAATCACCGGAGATAACCCTTTCACCATCTCTAGTTTTTTCTGGAATCAACGAACTTTCCCAAGGAGTTCCCCAGCGTTCCACTGTGTTATTTAGATGGCCTTCGGCCGAACCTCCATTGTCCGAAAGAAAAAAAATAATGGTATTATCCAATTGTCCATTCTTCTCAAGTACAGATAAAATACTTCCAATACCTTGATCTACATGCCCAATCATGCCCGCGTATGCCTCCATTCTAGATTCTTGCCAAGCCTTATTCGGTTCTTCCTCCCAAGGTATTCCCATTCCATCCCGCTCCGATAATTTTGTGGTTAAGGCAAGTATACCATTGTCTTTTAAATTATTAAATCGTTGGATGCGCAAACTGTCCCAACCCTTTGAAAATCTTCCTCTATGCCTAGCTATAAACTCTTCCTTGGCGTGGAGAGGATAGTGAGGGGCCGAATAGGACAAATACAGAAAAAAAGGGCTTTTGCTCAGGCTTGCTTCTTCTAGATAAGAAATTGATTTCTGAGTTAACGCTTCCGTGTAATAAAAATCCCCTTTAGGCTCCTTGAAATCATTATTCTCCATTAATCCTACAGGATTGTATTGACTGCCATAACCAGGCAATGTACCATAAAATTTATCAAACCCTCTTTGAAGCGGCCAATTATGGGAAGCCCCCTTTGGATCCGTAAAACGCGTCAGGTGCCATTTGCCGGCCATATAGGTATTATATCCAACTAATTTCAGGGCTTCGGCAATAGTTACAGTGTTGGGACTCAAATCTCCTCTATAACCTTCATGTCCCAAATCGTTCATCATATGTCCTATACCGGCCTGGTGCGGATATAAACCGGTCATTAAACTTGCTCTCGTAGGGCAACATCTTGCTGCATTACGGAATTGGGTATATAATAATCCATTAAACGCAAGGCGATCAATATTAGGAGTTGGAATTTCACTACCATAACAACTGATGTCCGAAAAACCAAGATCATCCAACATCACAATCAATATATTGGGTCTTGAATCCTTTTGTGGACTATCTTTTTGATTTTTAAATCGACATGAGCCAAAAATTATCGCAAGTAATCCCAAGAGTACATGTAGATATCTTACTGATTTTAGGTAGCCGATATTTTTCATTGTTATAATTTTTACAACTTATTAATGTATTAAGAAAGACCTATTCTTGATTTTTAAATCCTCTAAATCTTAATAAAAAGGTGTAATACTCAACTGTTAAACCGAATGAATCAATTCAGCCAAAGAGTATTGAAGCAGAAGTTTCCCTCTGCTTCAATTACACAAACTAAACTAACTCAACTCAACTCAACTCAATTAGTTCTATTCAGTTCTGAAACCTAAAATCGATACCAGTATCACACGAATTTCATGTGTTATGTTCAAAACTTCAACAAGGCCCGGCACATATGCCAATGTTCTGATGATTACTTCTCAAACTGATAAGAAAATCCTGTCTAATTCATGACATTTTGAATTCTACCCAAAGCATTCTTCCTTTGCTCCTTCAGTTTATTGTCCAATAGGTTTGCCTTAAATCTAAAAGATAGTATGTAAGGTTGTTCACCTTCTTCCCAATGTCCGTAAGTAGTACAGACCAAAGTTCCATCAGGTAATAACTCCGCTGCCGGGTAAGTGGTATCCCACCCTTTTTTATTATCCTTAAAGCGAATGCGAAATTGGCCTTCATAACCGTTCTTTAGATCATCCCAGCTTCCGACCCATCCTACCCAATCACCTTCTGTGGGACTCATCTCATTTCCTGGCCTATTGCGTGGTGTATTATCCCTAAACTGTATCAATAATCTGCCATCAGGCATATATATCCCCTGATGTCGATCGCCGTTGAGTGATCCAGGCATAGGTTTGGGTTTACTCCAAGTCTTTCCTTCATCAGAACTGAACATAATCTGACTGTTATAATTTCTGGCATTCTCCCGTAACAACATGGCAATTTCACTCTTATCAGGACTATAAATCAACCCAGCCTCACAAAGATGATGGGTTGAGGCCCTATACAATTCTTTAGGCTCCTCCCAGCTAAGTCCACCATCCCAACTTTCTACCTGATATAATATCATGGAATTTTCCGGACCACGAATATGGAAGGTGGCCAAATAATGGCCGGCATCTTTTAGAGGAATACAGTCCGCCATGGCCACAATTCCTTTGTAATTGCCAATTGGTTTCAATTCACTCCAGGTAACTCCCTCATCTTCAGATATAGACATCCGTATAGCACCTTGAACATGATCTTGAGTACCACTGAACATAATGAGCCTATCTTTTCCCTTAGCATCGGTTGTTGGATAGAGAGTGGGAACTTCCTTGCTAGTGGACCAACTCACAGGAGTCTTTAAACGATCAGACCAAGTTATTCCCCCATCTAAGGATTTTTTCATCACGATCCCGCCTTTCCCATGACCCTTGGGATATACGGAAATGATAGTTTTTCCGTCCTTTAAAAGAACTGTGGTAGGATGACCAAGATATTGTCCTTGCTCTTTGTCCACTATAATCTGTAATTCATTTGCCCCATCCAAATCGATTATGGGCAAATCAAATCCAAGTTTTCCGAAAACCTGTGAATAGCCACTTGTGGTAATTAGAAAAATACTAGCGAACCACGTATAAAATATTGCATTCTTCATATCATATCATATTATAATTCATTGTCCCAATCTAGTTGTATCAAAAATTCTTCCCAACAGAATCTGAAGGGTAATTAATCATACCCTTCTGTCTGTGTTATCAGAGGATTCTGTGCAATTACAGATTCACTTACCGACCAATACAATGGTGTTGTTTGTCCCTGTAAATTAGGTACAAAATCATATATGTTAATAGTCCCATCTGCATGGAACCTCCTAAGATCCCACCATCTTTTTGGTTCCAAAAACAGTTCTCGCCCTCTTTCAGATAAGATTTCAAGGTTAATGGAGTTTTGGTCCATCGATCCAGAATAATCATCATTGTTGGCCCTGTTCCTTACCAGATCCAAGGCAATAACGGCATTCTCCAAATCGTTTTTTGCAGCATAGGCCTCAGCACGTAGTAATAACATGTCGGACCATCTATAGATAATAAAATCATTGGTAAATAAACGAACCCCATCAATAATCTCCCCATAATATCTTGTTTGGGAATAAGAAATTATAGGACCTCCAACTTCCAGATAAAACGGTAAAAAAGTTCTACCCGTTCTTACATCCGTATTGCTTGTAAATAGGTTCCTAATCCCCTCACTAGGTGAATAATTATGTCTAACATTAGCGCTACTCCCCGGAATATCCGGACTAGCCACTGGATCATAATTAACATCCCTAACGGACAATGTACTGGCATAATGATTATTGACTTCGTCCCTGTCATTAAAAATTGCGAAAATTATTTCATCATTTTTTTTAGTGTCAAATACATCGTTAAAAGCATCCAATAATGTTGCGCCTTGTTCTTCTATTTTTTGAATTGCGGATAAGGCTGCATCAAAATCTGGGGTGCCACCACCCAAAACTTTCCCGGTCCACATCTTTACATCCGCCTGCAATGCATATGCTGCTGGTTTAGATGCAAAATTCTTATCCCCGAATCCGTCACTTGGAAATAATGAAATTGCTTCTGAAATATCCGTATTTATTTGGGTAAACACCTGGGCAACCGGAGTTCTTCCGATCACCTCGGCATCGGGGGACAAAACAGGCTCAGTAAGCAGAGGGACATCACCCCAAATTCTGGCCATATAAAAATAATATGTCGCTCTTAAAAATAAGGCTTCAGCTTTTAATTTATCCCTATCGTTTTCATTTGAAAAAGAAAGGTCATCTGCTACCGATAATAAGAAATTGATATTATTCAAGGCCCCATAGTAACCTGTCCAAGAGGTTCCGTTTGTAGAAGTAATATTTTGACTCCAAGCATTGGAAACGGTACCAATCACACCAACATCAAAGCCTTCCCCTCTATCTTCATGATAATAAGTGCTATTGTAATCGTCCTTTAAATCCCTGTAAATTCCTTGTAATAAAGCTTGGGCCTCTTGTCCGTTGGCAGGAAAATTCCCAAATACAATATCGGAAGGTACTTCTGTGTCCAAAACATCCTCACATCCTGTAAGACCAAATACAAGGCCAAGGAAAATAGGAAACATAAAAATTTTATATAATTGTTTCATAATCAAAATTTAATTTTTGTTTTACTTAAAAAGAAGCGGTTAACCTAAGTCTTATCTGAAATGGCCTAGGGTATATACCTTCATCGGTGCCATCAAATTGTTCCGGTGTTAACCCATCATACTGGGTTATGTAGCCTAAATTGTAAAATTCCAATCCAAGACTTGTATTACTCATTCCCAATTTTCCACTAATATCTTGAGGGAATAAATAGCTAAGGGATACTTCCCTAAAGGATAAATAATCTCCTTTTTTCGTGTATATATTGGATTGTCTATGATGATTTCTCGGTCCATTATCAGCACCGGATGCGTTATCATATCTAGGTAAAGTAGCAATATCTCCTTGTTCTTTCCACATGGCATCACTTAAAACATCTGTATTAGTTACCACATTATTCCTCGAATTTGCGTTTGATCTTGCTCTAAAATTATTCCATATTACATGACCGGTCGCCCAATCCTGTACCAATCGCAGTGAAAGCCCTTTAAAAGAAATTGTATTCACCATGCCTCCCCGAAAATTTGGATCGATATAGCCCATAAATACCTGATCCCTAGAATCTATAATGTTGTCTCCATTCACATCTTTCCAAATAGCATCGCCACCCTTCTTGGCTCCACCATATTGTGATCTGTAATACCCGGACATTCCTTGGTCATCAGGTGCATTTGCCGCTTCTTCATCCGTTGCGTATACTCCAATCATCTCATAGGCCCATACTCCGTTGGGCCTTTCTCCCTCTGCAAGGCCACCAACTCGAGTTTCGTTACCATTTTCATCCCAAATTATTAGACCACCACTTCGGTTTTTGTCGAACTCATTATCTGGCAACTCAGTAACTTCACTCTTATTATATGCTAAATTTGCCGCCAAATTCCATGAAAAATTCTCTTTTGCAATAAGGGTCCCACTGAGCTCCATTTCCACCCCTTGGTTGGTTAAGGATCCAAAATTACTTCTGATACTACTAAATCCTGTTTGTGCTGGAAGCGGCATATTCAAAAGTCTGTCTGAGGTTACTTTATTATAATAATCAAACAGAATATTGAAGCGGTCATTAGCTATACCTAAGTCCAATCCAATATTGGTTTGGGTGGTCGTTTCCCACTTTAAATTATAATTTGGCAGTTTTGAAATTCTTACAGCACTTCCCAAAGCATAGGAGGTAGACGAAAACCCACCTTGAGTATCTGAAAGGGCCAAATTGTCATTTCCTGCTTTACCCCAACTTCCTCTAAATTTGACTTTACTGATTAGATCGGATTTCCAGAATTCCTCTTGATGTATATTCCAACCTGCAGATACTGCCGGGAAAATACCAAATCTATTATTTTCCGAGAATCTCGAAGATCCATCACGTCTAATACTAAAACCTAAAAGATATTTCCTTGAAAAATTATAATCCAACTTTCCAAAAAAGCTCATCAACTTATTGGTAGAAATATCAGAGCTAACCCTTTCTCTCTCGGTCTCGGAGGCGTTCAAGGTCGAAATTAAATCAGTAGGGGCATTACTACCACTACCACTAAAATTTTCATAATGATTTTTAACATATTGGCTTCCTAACAAAATATCTAAATTATGCTTTTCTTTAAATGTATTTGTATACTTCAACAAACCATCCAACATTACCTGGTTTTGAGTATCATTAAACCTTGACATTGCCCTATTGCTAATCTCGGGAGAAGCCCGCTCAAAAAAATTGCCATTGCTTTCCAGTCTATATACAGAAGCGCTGGGAGAAAAGGAAAGTCCTTTTACAATATTCCAATCAAGGCCAATTTTACTACTTGTCCTGAACTGTTTTCGTTCATCATCCTGATAGTATAATTCATGAAAAATATTTCTTGGTGAACTAGTGGTTTCTCCTAATGCTGGGGTGCCATCATCATTCCATATCCTATAAGTATGGGGTAACCTAGAAGATCTATTAATGGTATTGTTGGTACTTCGAGGTTGATCAATATCATTGAATTGATAAGTGAATTGTCCGTTAACGCTTAGATCATCATTTATTTTAAATGTGCCATTCATTAAAGTATTAAATCTAGTGGCAGCTGTTCCAATCACCACTCCTTCTTGATTCAAATAACCAGCACTAATATTATAATTACCCATTTCTGATGATCCTGACATTCCTACATTTATATCATGTGTTATGGCAGATCGGACCCTTATTTCATTGAGCTTATTATCAATAAATATCAACTCCCTTCCCGTAACGGGATCCGTCATGGTTCTGTAACCATTGTTCAACAAACCATCGACATAAGCCTGACCTTCTAAAGAAGTTAATTCATCCAAATAGGTCAATGCAATACGCTCAAATCCAAATTCCCCTTTTTCAGATAGTTCTTGAACGGAATATCCAAAATTAGCATTTGTAAGTCGGGCTCCAGGACTATTAAGACTCACCCCTTTTTGTGCAGCTATTCTGGACACCCTAAGATAATCCTCCACGCTGGTCCAATTATAATCTTTGGCCTGTTGGTCTACTCCTGTTGAATAACGAATGTTAATACTTCCTTTACCGGACCCCTTACCAGTAACTGTTGTTACGAGTATAACGCCATTGGCTGCACGTGCACCGTAAATAGCAGTAGATGCTGCATCTTTTAGCACTTCAATGGATTGGATATCACTGGGGCTAACACCATTCAAATCTTCCCTAAAAACACCATCAATAATATAAAGGGGTTCATTCGAACCAGAACGTGGATCTGTTTGAGTACCTCCCCTGATATAAACGGCTGCTCCAGAACCTGGTTGGCCCGAATCCACATTTACGCTCAATCCAGCGACTTTCCCCTGCAGAAGCTGAACTGGGTTAACAGCTGGGCTATTTTGAATTTCTGTTTGCTTGATTTTTGATACCGAACTGGACATTAATGACCTAGACTGCGTACCAAATCCAACCACAACAACTTCATCAAGACTTTCTGCAGATTCTTCCAAACGAACGTCGACAGATTGTCGTCCATTCAATGCGATTTCTTGGGAAGACATGCCTACATAAGTATAAACCAAGATTGCATTGGCGGGGACATTAATACTATAAACGCCGTCAAAATCAGTAGTAACACCATTTGTCGTTCCCTTTTCCACAATACTTACTCCTGGAAGAGGCACATTTTGACTATCCGAAACAGTTCCCTTTACATTAATTTGGTCCTGTGCTTCAGTACTATGTAGCGATAGAAAAAAGAAAATCAAGGGAAAACAGGAATATATCGTTTTTCTAAGCATAGAAACAATATTCCCTTTCAAAGAGAATTCAGTTATTTTTTTCATAATTTTGAAATGTTTGAATTAATTCATACTTATTTTGGGTTAATTACTTGCCCTGCGCTGACACGCGGGGCTTTTTAGTCTAATTGGTTAATGTTTTTGATTAATTTTTTAATTAGAATTGACCATCTCAAAAAAGCCACAATCCTTTAATTCCCTTTCAAATGCCTTCATCTCATTGACAGAAAGGGATTGTAGCGGTTTTCGACATTGACCACATTCTATTCCAATTAAGCCCATTAAAGCTTTTCCAGATACCAAGGCACCTTTATACTTGATAAGAATATTTATGACTTCAATAGATTTCCGCTGCTTTTCCCTTGCCTCAACTATGTTTCCATTCTCAAAGTCTTCTATTATACCGTAATACAACGGAGCCATAAAATTATAGGTGCTCCCTACAGCTCCGGACGCTCCAAATGATAATCCTGCTAACAACAATTCGTCATATCCATGTAGGATGTCCCATTTTCCATTATCCATAGATATGCACTTGGTCATTTCCATAAAGTTGTTATCGGTAAATTTTATTCCTGCAAGATTTGGTATTTTGTTCTTAGCTACATCTAGATATTCGGACATGGGAAAGTCAACCCCTGAAAGTGCCGGGATATGATAATAATAAAACGGCAATTCAGGAGCTGACAATGCCACATCCTTACTAAACTCAACCAACTCATTCACTCCCTTTGGGGCTAAAAATGGAGGCCCCATAATTCCAATGGCCTCAGCCCCTAATCGCGCGGATTCCGAGGCCAATAATTTGGCACTGGAAATACTAGTGCTCCCGGCATGGGCTATCACCCTAAAATCGTCGGATTTTTGAGAAATCCAGGCTTCGATTACCTCCAATCTTTCGTTGTCCGTCATCAACATTCCTTCTCCTGTTGTGCCGGCAACAAAAACACCTTTTACCTGCATTTTTTTTAAATGGTCTGCATAAGAAGACACATTCTTTACATTAATCTTGCCGTCTGAATCCATTCCAGTAAATGGAGCGGCAATCAATCCTTTTGTTTTGTTAATTATCATTTTCTATTATTAAAATTGTATAAGAACTCCCAATACGGTCTTAAGTGTTTTCGAATTTTTTCTTGATATAAATTTTTATCCTTGTCCTTAATTGCCTGCAACAAATCACTATGCGTAACCAACTCATCACTTTTTAGCAATTTCTTATTGATAGGTTCAAAATAACTCTCATAATTATGTTTGGCGAAAACAAAAACCGGTTGCATCAATTCATAAAAGTTTAGGATAAAGTCGTTTCCGGCCACTTCATATATTTTCTTGTGAAACTGCATTTCATCCTCAATTGACAAGTTGTTAACACCTATCGCCTTTTGCCTGGAAATAATCTGTTCCAGTTCTTCTATATCCTTTTCTGTAACATTGGTAAATACAAATTCAGCAATCCCTACTTCCATTGCAATTCTCATCCCCATTAATTCCTTTATAGTAGGAACACTTAGGAGCTGAGGATCCAAAACTTTCTTAAACCCATTCAGCAAGGGTGGTTCTTTCACGATTATCCCCCTTTTTGTTCTCGATTCCAGAATTCCCAACATTCTTAAACGACTCATTGCCTCCCTGACCACATTTCGGCCTACACTGAACATTTCAACAAATTCCTTTTCATTTGGAAGAGGATCTCCTGGAATAAGTTTATTCTCTTTTATATATTCTATGATATTTGCCTCTATCTGATCGGTCAGTGTGGTAACTGTAATTTTCGACTTCATATATATCCTATTAATCCCTTTTGTCCTACAAATATAACAAAATAAATTTTAGAACCAAGCTTTACGAAAAAAACTAGTCTGACTGCAAATTTTTTGAACCATTTTTAATTAAATCCGAGTAGAACAATGGACGAGAATAATTTGATATTCTTTCAACTGTGGTAGCTTCTCTGGTTAATGAACTTCCTTTTGCCTCCAAAAAAATATACACCTTGTTTTGCACATCAAGGATTTATCGAGAGGCAATGGTATATCTATACCTTATTGGAACTTGTTGTAAATCTATTGCTTCTCCAATACCTCCTACCCATTTCATTAATGGCCCACCCAAACATTCTATTCTCTATTCTATTAATTGCTCTTCTGAAAAACCCTACTACAAAAAGATATACAGTTATACTGTCATCTATTTGAAGGAGCATGTGCCAATTGCTACAAGATATATATGGGTTAATAATTATTGATATCAGTTTAGGTAGTTTCTTCTAATATGTACATGGGGAATTTCAAATAAGTATGTATGCTGAAATTTACAATCTTGGGTGTTACAAGATGGATATTGAATATACTTTACTTAATAGGTATCCCCAAATTATTCATAAACCCATTCATGGAGATTCGAACTTTTGATTGGTCGTTTAGCAGATTTCGTTGTCAAAGGTTTGGGGTCCATATTGATTTAATTACCCTGGGATACTAAAAATTCATTCCACCCTATGATTGCAGAATAACCTTGTTCATGGGCATCGTGGGAATGATAAAATATATTCTTTTTCAAATCAAGTATTACCGGCCATTGAACCTCGTCCACCCCTTGGCCCAATACATTTACAATTGACGTTTCTACAAATTCAGTACAAATGGCCCCCATCAACCTGATTTCATCATTGTATCCAGGCCCTGATAAGCCAATATAAAAATGTGCCGGTTTACCGGAAAACGAGCACAGAGGCACCTTCCCTACGCTTGGTAAGGTATTTTCCAGCGGCCCTTCATAGGTTTCGGTAATGGTATTCAAGGTATTTCTGACACTTTTCATAATGTCAAAACTACATCATTTCTAAGCTGAATGGTAAAATGTCCCTGATACTTATCACCTAAATTATTAACGATTAAATCATCTTAAATTCAGAATCTTATAGAAATAATCAACAAAAATTGCATTTAATGAAATTTAGGGCCATGCTTCGCGAAATGGGTACTTCTTTCAATTATCCTTGGTCAATAAGTGCCCTCTAAAGAAAATGTAATTTTCTATTGTACTGCATTTGGTGTCAATTGTCGAAATTTTATCATTGAAATATGAAAATTTTATTATGCAATACTTTTGGGATCGATGCTGAACTGTGATAGATTATATAAAAGTAGAAATGGAAACCCCTCGAAATTACCCGTTCTATTCCTTGATTTGGCGACCATCCAAAAGATTGATGATTCGCGAACCATATGTAGCGTTCTTTTCTGAGTGGGTTACCTGAATAATGGTAACCCCTTCACTATTCAATTGCTTAAAAAGCTCCATTATCTCCTCGCCCTGGTTAGAATTTAAGTTTCCTGTAGGCTCATCTGCCAAGATTAGTCTGGGTGATGAAATCAATGCCCTGGCAACCCCTACCAATTGCTGTTGCCCACCACTTAGCTGTGATGGAAACAGGTCCTTCTTGCCGACAATATTAAAGCGATCCAACGTATCTGCCACCAAGGATCTACGTTCAGATCTACCTACCTTTTTGTACAGCAGGGGCATTTCCAAATTTTCCTGTACGGTAAGATCATCCAGTAAATGGTAGGATTGAAAAACAAAGCCTATATATTGTTTGTACAAATTGGAACGCTGCTTTTCTTTTAGGGTATGAACCGGTTCATCCATGAAATTGTACTCCCCCTCATCAAAATTGTCCAGCATGCCTATGACATTGAGCAAGGTGGATTTACCGGAACCGGAGGGTCCCATTACCGATATAAACTCTCCTTCTTCCACGGTAAGGTTAATATCCTTTAAAAGGAAGACTCGTTGCCCGGCTGAGTTTACCCATTTAAAAATGTTGTTCAATTGTAGTAGCATATTGCATTTCTTTTTATTCGGTTGATGTACTTTCCTTTAATCCTTTTTAAGAAGATGTGAATGTTTCTCCTTGACTTTAGCTTTCTTCCTTTTACATTGTTCTCATTAGGGGTAAACTCCAGACTGATGTCACGAAGTGAACAGTAATTAACACTTGATGTTTACTCTGTTCTTAAACTTTTTAAAGGTTTGATCAAGGCAGCTCCCACAGACTGATAACTAATAGTCGCCACAGCAATAATCAAAGCTATTCCGCCTGCAATGACGAATATTTCCCATCCAATTTTAATCTTATAGGCAAAATCTTCCAACCAACGGTTCATCATATACCATCCTATGGGTATTGCAGTAACAATGGCCAAAAGAATCAATTTTAAAAAATCCATTGTCAACAGTTCATAGATACTTTTAAAGGGAGCCCCCAAAACCAACCGTATGCTTATTTCCTTTTTCCGCTGTTCCACCATAAAAGCGGACAGTGCAAATAGCCCCAAACAGGCTACCATTATAGCAAACAAGGCAAAGCTGTTGAATATTTTCCCCATACGTTCCACATCTTCGTGCATTTGGCTAAATTTTTGATCCAAAAAGGAATAAGCAAAGGTTTGGTTGGGCACATTTTTATTCCAAATTGCTTCAATAGAGGACAAGGACTCCCCAATATTGCCCGTCTTCAGCTTTACTGAAATAGCACCACTATTATTATTGGCAATAACCAGGCTAAGCGGAGCTATATCTTCTTTCAGGGATTTAAAATGAAAGTCCTGTACGACCCCCACAATGGTCCAATCCATTCCGTTATTGATATGCTTTCCAATGGGATTTTCATAACCAAGTTCATGCGCCATTTGATCGTTGATTATCATGGAATTAAGAGAGTCAGAGGCAAATTCCCTTGAAAAATCACGGCCCTCCTTTACATTAATCCCCAAGGTCTTTATATAATCATAATCCACCCGCCAAATCTGTGCAGGAACCCCACGATCTTCAATGCCCTCCCCTGTCTTTTTAAAAGTATTGCCATTTCTTTTGGCACCATCTATCGGCAAATAATCGCTTATTGTTACTGTTTTTACTTGGGGAAGCTGTAAGAGTTGTTCCTTAAAACTCTCCGATTTGTTTCCTAGGATATTGGCCCCTTCCAAAACAACCACCTGCTCCTTGTCATAACCCAATTCTTTGTGCTGTATATAATCCATTTGCTTGTAAATGATCAGAGTACCAACTATCAGGATTACTGAAGTGGCAAATTGAAAGACTACCAACCCGCTCCTAAGCTTCCCGCTTTTACTGCCAACACTTAGGCTGCCTTTCAGCACACTTACAGGTCTAAAGGCAGAGAGATAAAATGCAGGGTACATTCCTGCCAATATCCCAATTAGCAGGGCGGAGGCTGCCATTAGAGGCACAAACCACCAAACCTCCCAGGGGAACACAATGGACTTCCCCGCTATTTCATTAAAGGTAGGAAGCAGTGTCCAGGCCAATAGAAGGCCTATTAAAAAAGATATGAGGCTAAAGAGTACCGATTCGATGAGAAATTGTGTAACCAAATTACTCTTAAACGCCCCCACTGTTTTGCGCAAACCAACTTCTTTGGCCCTATTGGCCGATTTGGCGGTGGAAAGATTAATAAAATTGATACAGGCGAGCAATAAAATAAAGCCTGCAATGGCTCCAAAGAGCCAAACAAACCGAATGTCACCATGTTTTAGACCATCACCCATGGCAAGATCCGATCTTAAATGAATATCAGTTATAGGCTGCAATTTATATTCTATGGTCTTCAGTATTTCGATAAAATCAGGGGCGCGACCACGGGCCAATTGGGCAGGAATTACGTAGTTTTCCATAATGGAAAACATTTTTTTCTCCAAAGCCGGAATATTGGTGTTTTCATCTACCAGAACATAGGTAAAGTAATTCTGGTTGGTCCAACTCATGTTGGTATCCTCTATAGGTAACAGAAAATCAAACTTTAAATGGGAATTCTTGGGGAAATCTGGCATTACGCCTGTAACGGTATAAGGTCTTGAGGGATTATCATCCAAAATAATGGTCTTGCCCAATGCATCACCCTGAGGGAAATATTTATCCGCCTTGGATTTGGAAATTACCATATTTCCAGGTTGGTTCAAGGCCTCCTCAACATTACCTTGTTCCAAGGAGATCTCTAGAATTTCAAGGATGTTCTGGTTGGCAAATACAAATCCGTCCTCAAAATTGTTCTGGGATTCGCCAGCCAGGCGCAGCCCCCTTTTACCTGCCCCAAAGAGCTCGCTCATATTTATTTTCCCAGCCTTTTCTATCTCCGGAAAATCGGATTGTAGGGCATCAGCAAAAGGCAATTGAAAATGAACGCTTTTTCTTAGCTCACCATCCATCACACCTTGCAACACCACCCTATAGATACGATCCTTATTTTTGTATTGTTGGTCATAGCTGAGTTCGTCATTAATGAATAATGCAATTAATAGACAAGCAGCAATACCCATGGCAAAGCCCCCAACCTTTATGAACGTGAAGAGCTTTTCGCTTTTAATACTTCGCCAAGCGATTTTTAGATAGTTTTTTAGCATAATGCTTATTTTTCTTCCTCCCCCATTCCACATCCTTGGGAGTGGGAACGGGTTTTGATTTTGATTTATTTTTTAATATCTACCGTATTTATCGCACAACTATAGTTTTTCTTTCTACTACGATAATGTACAGTTCACTGCCACTGTGCACTTTCTCACTCCGTCCGCAAACTTTTTACAGGGTTCGAATTCGCTGCCTTAATGGCTTGAAAACTTACCGTAATAACCGTTACCATCATGGCACCGAAAACGGCCAAGGCGAAAATCCACCATTCAAGAAGCATGTGGTAGGGATAATCTTGCAACCAGCCGTTCATTACATAATAGGCAATAGGCACTGCAATAAAACAAGAGATGATGACCAGTTTAAGGAAGTCCTTTGACAGCATACCCCAAACGTTGAACACGGTTGCCCCCAATACTTTTCTAACCCCAATTTCTTTGGTGCGCTGCTCTGCAACAAAAGAGGTTAGCCCAAATAAACCAAGACAACTGATTAAAATGGCCAAAGCAGTAAAAATTCCGGATAGGGTCCCAATCCGTTCCTCTGAGGCAAATTTTGCCCCGTATTCGCTATCCACGAAATCATACTCAAAAGGAAGATCTGGAAAATGTTCTTTGAATACCCCTTCTATGATGGCAATATTCTGACTTGCACTTTGATTTGGATTCAATCTTAAATTATAGAAACTGGAGTTCCCATGTTTGTCAAAAACATAAAGGCCTTGCTTAACTGGCTCATAAGGGGATTGTGTAATCATATCTTCCACTACTCCAATAATTTTTAATGGTGGTCCCGGGTCTTCTTCATCATCATCTTTTAAGAACTTGCCAACGGGATCCGTGATGCCCATATATTTTACTGCCGTTCGGTTGATCAACACAGCGTTGGAATCGGTAGCGAACTCTCTGGAAAAATCACGGCCTTCCACAATTTTCATCCCCAAAGACTTGGCGTATTCGGGCGTTACTTCTGTCCATGCCAAATCTTCCTGAAAACCATCGGGCTTGCCTTCCCAATCAAATCCACTACGATTGGACCAGATCTGCGTGGTTGGACTACTGGAAGCCGACATTTCAATTACAGCGTTCGAGCTTAGAAACTCACTGCGCATTAAATCGTATTTACCTTCGAAATCTTGACTGAAAGTAGGTATTTGAATCAGTCCGTCCTTATTATAACCAATAGGACGGTTTTTGGCATGGTTGATCTGTTGCATAACGATTACAGTACCGATAATGAAAGCCACTGAAACCGTAAATTGAAGTACCACCAATATTTTTCTTGGCAATCCTGCGTACCTGCCAGCTTTAAATGTTCCCTTTAAAACATCAACAGGTTTGAACGAGGATAAATACAATGCCGGATAACTACCCGCTACCAATGCAGTAAACACAATAAAGACCAGCGAGGTCAACCAAAAAGTACCATTTTTCCATGGAAAGGAAATTTCCTTTTTGGAAAGCTCATTAAATCCGTTTAAGGATAAAAGAACGATTACGACAGCTATAAAAAAAGCGAACAATACTACCATAAAAGATTCACTCAAAAATTGATTGATCAATTGATTTCTTTGTGAACCTATGGATTTTCTTATCCCCACTTCTTTCGCCCGTTTTTCCGATCTTGCCGTGCTCAGGTTCATGAAATTAATACAGGCCAAAAGCAATACGAACACCCCAATTATTCCGAAGAGCCATACATATTTTATTCTCCCTCCGGACTGCTTTCCGTTTTCGAAATTACCGCGCAGGTACCAGTCTTTCATGGGAAATAGAAATATTTGTGGATTGAATTCAGCCGTATCTTCGTTCAGATCTTTCTTCACGTTCAAAATAGCCTCGGTAACTTTTTCCATATCGGTATTATCGGCAATCTGAACGAACATCTGAAAAGAGTTGTTTCCCCATTGATCTTCCGCATTCTTCATCCATTCTTGTGTCGCGATCATTTTGTCCCAAGGCATTAAGAATTCCGCATCATGAAACGAATTGTTAAAAGGGATATCCTCATATACCGCAGTCACCATTACATCATATTGATTGTTAACCTGTAAGGTCTTGCCAATGGGTTCCTCAGTTCCAAAAAGTGCATAGGCGACCGATTCGGACAGCATTACTGAGTTTAGCTCGCGCAAGCCATCCTTCTCCCCTTTCAGAATATTAAGATCCAACATTTCCGGAGCTTCGGACTGCATGAAATTTCCGGTTTTGGAAAGGCTCTTGTCCTTGTACTTTAAATATCTTGATATGTTCCAGGATGACATGACCAGATGTTTGAAATTGTCTGCATAACCATCCCTTAAAGCCTTTTCCAAAGGTCTGGGGATAGCTGGACCCGTACCCGTATTTCCATTAAAAGTCTGTGATTGAAAAACCTGGGCGATCTTCTCCTTTTTGGAAAAGTAATTGTTGTGGGACAGCTCGTCCTGGATCCAAAGACCTATGATAAGGGTTACGGCCATACCCATTGCCAGTCCACCTACATTAATGGCAGTATATCCCTTGTTGTTCCAAAGGTTCCTCCAAGCGATTTTCAGATAATTCTTAAACATGGTTTTCGTTTTTTGATTTGATGATGATTGATGATATGCGTTTATATTCCTAGCCTTTCACTGTTCACTGTATACTGGTTACTATTAATTTTAAATTAATTGTCCACTTCTTAATGCCAATTGATTACTGCTTACTTTTTACTCTGATTTTAAGCTTTCTACTGGATTAACAATTGCTGCCCTTATAGTATGAAAACTAACGGTAATCACTGCTACCACTGCAACCATAGTACCCACTCCTAAAAATGTGAGCGGATCGATCGTAATACGATACTCATAATTCTCGATCCATGTTTGCATGGCATACCAAGCCAAGGGTATCGAAATTAAAAGACTGAGCAATACCAATTTTAAAAAGTGTATTGATATCATGCCAACGATACCTTTTACCGATGCCCCCATAACTTTCCGAATACCAATTTCCTTGGTCCTCAATTCTATAACCATTAGTGAAATGGCAAAAAGACCCAAACAGGAAAGGAATATGGCTATGACCGATGCAATACTGAAGACTGTGGTCATAATAATTTCGCCCTCGTACCAGGCCTGTAGGTTCTCATCCAAAAATGAAGCGTTGAAGAGGGAATTGTCCGTAAGTTTATCCCAAACTGAAGCGACATGGTCCATTACCAACTGTGGATTATCCGATTTGACTTTTAGAAAAATATAATTTATACGTTCAGTTGCCGATAGATGAATGGCAATTGGATATGCTTTTTCGGACGGGGAATAGGCATTGAAATCCGGTATTACACCTATGATCCTGTTCCCCAATCCTGCTTCTTCCCCTCCAAAATATTTGCCAATAGGGTCAGGTTCCCCCATAGCCTTTACAAAACTTTCGGTTACCACAAAAGCATTTACAGTATCTGTGGCAAAGGCAGGATCAAAATCCCTTCCTTTGATTATGGGAATTTGCAAAGTCTTTAAAAAATCATAATCTGCCAAGAGCCAATCGGCCGAAACCTGGTTCTGTTTATAGTCGAACCCCACTGTGGACCTAACGGTAACCCGATCCAAGCCCCTGCCTAAATTACCGCCTGTTCCAGTAATGGAAACAATTTTGGGATCATTTACAAGTTCGTTCCGCATACGCGCCAATATTTTTCTACCGTCTTGTTGGAAACCTACAGGAATACTTATTACTTGCTCCTTTTCAAAACCTATGGGTACTTCCCGTAAAAAATCCAATTGTTTGCCCGCTATCCAACTTATGGAGATCAGTAGGCTGGAAATAGCAAACTGACTTACCAATATACCATTGCGCAGGGCTCCCGGTCTCCTGGTGGAGATCTTGCCCTTTAAAACGCCAACCAAATTAAAATTGGCCATCTTTAAGGCAGGGTATCCACCGGCAATCAGGGTTACCAATAAAAAGACCCCGAAAATAATTACCAAAAAAGTGGGCTGGAATAGGGCTGTAATTTCTATACTGCCACCAAATTGGGCATTAAAGGCTGGTATCAATTGAGAAGCGAGGACCAGTCCCAGCATAAATCCAATAAAATAAAGCAAAAAGGCCTCTCCCCATAACTGCATAAAAAGTTGCCCTTTATATGCTCCAAGTGTTTTCCTTACTCCCAGTTCACGACTTCTTTTAAAGGAGTTGGCCATGTTAAGGTTCACAAAATTAAAACAGGCGATCAACAGAATAAATGCCCCTAAGGACATGAGGGCATATACCAATAGCTTGGGAGCACCTCGGTCCCCAGAAAAATGAACCTCATTAATATTGGTTAGGTTTATACTCATTAACTCAGAGGCTTGCTTTACTTCTGGATGGTCGGCCCTAAGTTGTTCCAATTGATCGGGATAGTATTTTTCCACAAAAGGTTCGAGTTTCATTGCAACTTTTTGTGGATCGCTATTTGGGGAAACCTTTATAAAAACACTTGATCCGTTGGAGCCCCAATCATTTTGAAGCTTGCCATAATTGGGAAGCGATTGGATCCGGGCAATGGCATCAAACCTAATACTGGAATTTTTTGGGCAATCCTTCACCACGGCGGTGACCGTATAATATGCCACTTCCTCCCCCCTGCCTATTTTTAACTCCTTCCCAATGGGGTCCAAATCTCCAAAAATAGCCTTGGCCGTACTTTCACTTATAGCGATGTCCTGAATACCCGAAAGTGCCGAACTGCCATTACCACTAAGTACTGGAAAATTGAATACTTCAAAAAAATCGGGATCGGTCCTAATAACCACACGTTCAATATTTTTTTCCTCATATGAAAAGTTTTCAGGCATCCCCATATTTACTACAATGGCAGTCTCCACTTCCGAAATATCGGCCTTTAAAGCAGTAGCGGCAGGCAAAGGCATTTGGGAACTCATTTCGATACCTTGGGAACTGTGTATTGTACGGGAGGTTTTAAACAACTGTGCCTTATCCTTGTGGAATGAATCAAAACTCAGATGAAAATAAGCCGTTAAAAACAAAAGGATACAGACGGAAAAAGCGATCGCCAAACCAAAAATATGAATCGCCGAATGCAATTTATTTCTACTAATATTCCTCCAAGCAATTTTTAGATAATTCTTAAACATGGTTTTCGTTTTTTGATTTGATGATGATCGATAATATGCGTTTCAATATCTAGCCATTCACTGTATTCTGGATATGTACATTTCCAAATAACTTTACACTGCTCCCCATTCATTGTAATTGCTTATTGCCCAAGGACAACTATTTGGGGTTTATTGTTTATTTAATTATTCTGTTCGCAAACTTTTTACTGGATTCACTATTGCCGCTTTAATACTTTGATAGCTAACTGTAAGTATTGCTATCCCAACTGCCAAGAATGCCGCCAGAATAAATACCCACCAACCAATTTCTATTCTATAGGTAAAATCCTCGAGCCATTTGTTCATGAGGTACCAGCCAATGGGCAGGGAAATAACAATTGCAATCCCCACCATTTTTAAAAAATCCGTAGTCAATCGATAAGTTATCTGACCAACACTTGCACCTAACACTTTACGAATACCAATCTCTTTGGTACGCTTTTGGGCATTAAAGGCCGCAAGGCCAAATAGCCCAAGACAGGCAATCAAAATGGATAGTATGGTAAATAAAACAAAAATACGTCCCAATTTTTGCTCTGCTTGGTAAGTCGTATTGAAAGAATCTTCCATAAAACGATAGCTGAACAACTGGCCAGGTGCCACTTTGTTCCATACATTTTCAATATTGGCTATAACATTTGAAAAATCGCCAGCTTTTAACCTAATGGCCAAAGAACCCGTAGAATTTCCGAGAAATAAGCCCAAGGAGGCTATATCTTCCCGGAGAGATGCGTAATGAAAATTTTTAACCACCCCAATCACGGTATAGAATACTGGGCTTTCTACACCAAGATCACCAGAAACCCTTGTCCCCAATACTTCTTCAGGCGTTAGCCCCAATTTGGCAACCGCAGACTCATTAAGTATAGTAGCGGTGGAATCAGTTGGGAAGCGTTTATCAAAATTCCTTCCTGCAATAAGCTGCATGTCCATGGTCTTTAAATAGTCATGGTCTACCACCCAATTCTGCATTTGCAGGGCATTTTCCTGTTCTGTTGAACCTTCCTTGAAAAAGGAATTGTCATTGCGGAAAGAAGGTGTGGGCAAATAGCCGGTCAAGGTTGCAGTTGCCACTTCGCCCAATTGCATTACTTCCTCCTTAAAAGATTGTACCTGGTTACCCGCGGCATGGACATCCTCTATAAGCAAGACCTGATCTTTGGCAAAACCAAGGTCCTTGCTTTGAATGTATTTCAACTGCTGAAAGACCACTAGGGTACTAATTATTAATAGAACGGAAATGGCAAATTGGAATACGACCAAGGAATTTCGGATCTTTCCCCCGCCAATGCTATTCTCCCCCCCGCCTTTGAGAACTTTGGCAGCCACAAACCTCGACATAAAAAATGCAGGGTAACTTCCAGAAAAAAGACCTAGAAAAGTTACCGCGACTATCAGGATTATCCAGAAAATAGGATTTACGAACGGTATCGAAATGGCCTTTCCAGAAAGGTCATTGAAAAAAGGAAGGGCAACCATGGCAATACCAATGGCCAATATCAATGAAATAAAGGAAATCAACCCTGCTTCGATCAAAAATTGCCGCACCAGTTCCGCCTTGTTGGAACCCAACGTTTTTCGGATGCCTACCTCCTTGGCCCTTTTTAGGGAATGGGCCGTTGACAAATTCATAAAATTGACACTGGCCAAAAGGATTAAGAACAAACCAATAAAGGAAAGAATATAGACATTTTGAATACTGCTGTTGGCACTTAGCTCTATCTCCCGGTTGGAATACAAATGGATATCGGTCAAAGCAATGGTGCTATACTTCAAATAATTTCCAGATGCCTCAAAAGATTCCGCAGTGATACCTGGATAGAAATTCTGAACATATGGGAAGATATATGTTTCCAACATCGATTGCAAGGGAGCTTGAAAATCAGCAATATCGGCCCCAGGCAACAATTTTATAAATGTGAAGTAGTTATGGCTAGTCCATGACATTTGCCGTGAGTCATCGAACCCGGCCATTGCCATGATAACATCATGGTCTCTAAACATTGAGTTCTTAGGGAAATCGGCAATAACTCCAGTTACGGTATAGGTTTCGGTGTTATTTAGCAACAACTGTTGCCCCAAAGCATTATTTACACCAAAGTGCTTTTCGGCCGCCGTTTTCGTTAGCACCAAGGTATTAGGTTCGGTCAAGGCAGAATTTACATCACCTACAAGCAGGTCAATGCCAAACATTTTAAGGAACGTTGAATCCGCAAAAGCAACATTGGATTCTTTGGTATTGGTTTCAGTACCTTGTTTTCTTAACAACAGACTCCCTCGATTCCTTATTCTTGTTACAGACTCTATTTGGGGAAAATCACTTTTGATAGCTGCCGCCATAGGAGCACCAACTTCGGCCGACATCATCGTTTTACCACCGAACTTTATATCCGAATTTATCCTATAAATACGGTCGGCATCTTTGAACATGGTGTCAAAATTCATCTCATCATAAATGTATATTGAGATGAGCAGCCCTCCGGCCATACCTATGGCTAGGCCAAAAGTATTTAGGAAGGTAAAAAAAGGTTGCCTTTTTAGACTCCTCCAAGCTATTTTGAGATGATTTTTAAACATAATACCTCATTTTGACGCGGGTCATATCCTACGTGGATTGATTGATTGATTGATGAATAAACCCTCCTTATTTATATAATCTTGCCGGGATTCCAAGTCTTGGCAGGTTTCATTTTTGTACTCGTTTCGCACTTATTCTATCTCATTGCACCTACTGCCCTATTATGGCTCTCCGTGGCTATCTGTCCATCAAAGAGGTTAACTATACGATGGGCATAGTGAGAATCCCTGTCCGAGTGCGTGACCATTACAATGGTAGTTCCCTCCTGGTTCAATTCTGTCAACAGATTCATTACCTCTATCCCATTTTTGGAATCCAGATTTCCGGTGGGCTCATCCGCTAAAATCAATTTTGGATTGGTAACAACGGCCCTGGAAATGGCAACACGCTGTTGCTGTCCTCCTGAAAGTTGCTGTGGAAAGTGCTTTTCACGATGAGCTATCTTCATTCGTTCCAATACCTCCATTACCTTTTGCTTGCGTTCACTCTTGTTCATTTTAAGATAGATCAACGGTAATTCCACATTTTCATAGACAGTGAGTTCGTCTATCAGATTGAAACTTTGAAAGACAAAGCCCAAATTGCCCTTGCGCAATTGGGTACGCTGATTTTCCTTTAAATGTCCCACCTCATGGCTTGCAAATTGGTAACTCCCCGAGCTTGGGTTGTCCAGCATGCCTATTATGTTCAATAAGGTAGATTTTCCGCAGCCGGAAGGCCCCATAATGGCCACAAATTCCCCATCTTGAACTTTGAGGTTAACGTTGTTCAGTGCCAAAGTTTCTACCTCTTCGGTCCTAAAACTTTTTTTAAGATTCTGTATTTGTATCATTCTAAAGGGTTTATGCGTTATATAATTGACGTCCTAAACTGCCCATTTGTGACAGTTTTGGTTAAATATTTTTTAATTTTATTTTAAAACTATATGGTCGGCCTCACCAAAATGGTCATAATTGGAGGTAATAACTTTTTCCCCATTTTCCAATCCCTCCAATACTTCGTAGTATCTGGAGTTTTGTTTTCCTATCCTGATATTTCGCTTTAAGGCCTGATTGCCATCCGAATCCACGACAAAAATCCATTGTCCCCCAGTACTTTGAAAAAAGCTCCCCTTGGGCAATAGTAAGGCATCACTGGATTCACCCAACTGTAGTTTTATATTGTAGCTTTGGCCCGCACGAATATTTTCGGGCTTGTCCCCCGAAAAAACCAAATCTACCTTGAACTTACCATTTCGCACTTCGGGATATACCTTCCGTAACCTCAGGGTATACTCCGTTCCATTCCGTTCAAAAGTGGCATTTAAGTCGCGCTTCACTCGATCTATATAATGCTCATCTATATCCGCTTCGACCTTATAATCGGTAAGCACATTAACCTGTCCAATACGTTCACCTTGACCTATATTCTGCCCTATTTCGGCATCCAAAAAACCCAATTGTCCATCTGCAGGCGCCCTTACGTTTAAATGGTCCAGACGTTCGTATACCATGGTCAATGTCTTGCGCATACGCTCCAAATCGGTATCCAAACCTGCCAAGGAGGTACTGCGCATTTCGTCATCGTGTTCAGTCTGTAATTTGACAATGTCATATTGCTTCTTGGAAAGCTCAAAGTTTTCTTTTGAAATTAAATACGCTTCCTTCGAAATTAACTCCTCATCGAACAATTCTTGGTTTTGTTCAAAATTTCGCTTCAGTTTGGTGAGTTCGTACTGCGCATTGGCCAAGGACTTTCTTCCTTCCACCTGTCTGGAGTCGAAAGTTAGTTTCGTAGACCTAAGATCGTTCTGTTTTAAGGCTAGATTACTTTCACTATTCAAAATTTGTTCGTAAAGGCCTATGTTCTCCAATTTTAGAATGATATCCCCTTGTTTTACCATGGCTCCTTCCTCAATCAATTTTTCAGTAACCCTCCCGCCTTCATAGGCATCCATATAAATAGTGGCAATAGGCGCTACCGTCCCATTAATGGTTATGTAATCATCGAATTTGCCCTGGATTACCTCCGAAATTGACAATTTGTCCTTTTCAGTCCTAAAGGTACTTCCCGCAGTTCCGGATATCATTTTCCAACCTACAAAGAGCAGTAATATCCCAAGAGCTATGTACCCATAGTGTTTTGGTCGAAGTCCTTTCTTTTTTTCTAATTGTATATCCATTTTAATTGATGCTTTTTATGTTAAAAATAGGCAGGCCTTGGTAAAATGACAGCGTATTCTGGTTGATTTGAAGTAGTTGTTTTACCTGTAAATTTTTATTTTGCGAGGTAGCGAACATGGATTTGGCAAGGTTTAGTTCCATTATCGTGAACAAGCCTTTTTCATATTTCTTTTGTGCCACTCCAAAAGCCTGTTCTTGGGCCAGAATCTGTTTTTCGCTTTGGATGAGTTCAACCTGCAGCGCCTTCTCTTCCTGTACCAATTGTTGTATGGCCTTAAATATTTCCTGCTCCTGTATTTCCAAATTATTCTGCTCCCTTTTCAAAGCAATCTTTTGTTGTTTTATGTTGGATCGGGTAGACCAGGCGTTGAAAACCGGAACACTAAGCGAAAAACCAACAAATCTGGAGGCGTTGTCCTTAATCTGGGTTTTGAACGGAATAGTAACGCCTAGGGTGTCCCTTGTAGTTTCATAATATCCGGTACCGTAGCCCGTGGAAAAAGAGAGTGAAGGGTAAAGCCTTCCCCTGGCAATGCCAACTTCCTTTTGGGCAGCCTCCATTCTATATCTTTGTGCTTTTAGCAGGGGGATGAAATCCTTTGCCTTTTGGTAGATACTATCAGTGTCCTTTTTGGCTTCTATGATTGTATTGGTAGCTACTGGGTTTAATTGAATGGTATTGGCGTTTTCCAAATTCATTTCCTGTATCAGGCTAAGCTTGGCCGCCTGTAATTGGTTTTCGCTCTGGGTAACATCCAATTGGTCGGAAAATAATATGGATTCTGCCTCATACAGATCCGCGCCGGCTTTCAGTCCAAGTTCAATTTGTTTCTTGGCCAATTTAAAGTTCGCTTCCGAGATGGACAATTGCTCCTTGGAGATTGCCAAGAGACCTTCGTAATACTGAATATCATGAAAAGCAGTCATGACTCTAAGTGCCAATAAAAACCGCTGTTGTTGTGCCGTTTCTTGGGTTGCCTTAAACACAAGCTTTCTTGCCTTGATCGTATTGATCTTTTGGAATCCCTGAAATAGATCGATAGAGGCATTAAGGGAATAACCATTGGAGAAAAAATCGGTATCTACTATATCATTGGTATAGGGATCCGTAGATCTACCATATCTAATATTATAATCGGCGAAACCGTTTACCCTTGGAAGCAGGTCCCTTATAGCTTGATTATAACTCTCCTTACCAGAACTTTCTTGATATTGATAATCAAGCAATGTAAGATTATGCTCCAAAGCATAAGATATGCAATTATCCAAGGTCCAGTTCTCTTGTGCTCGGAGATACACGCTGACCAACATCAATAGAAAAAATAATTTTCCGTTCTTAAAACCCATAATACAATTACAATTAAAAAAGTCAGTGGCAGGTTATCTAAAAACCTTCTGACCCTTAGCTGTATTCTAAGTTCGTGCCATTATTGTATCGTACTGATTTTTATATGGTTAAAAATTATATACTATATTTATGATATTTAACCGTAAAATATATGTACACAAAGTGTCCAATATTTTGACACTTTGTGTGTTTTAAAAAGTCTGTTTTGTAGTTTTAAATCTCCAAAATTGATAAAATTATGGTAGATGCAAAGATCCTTGTAATAGACGACAATAAAAGTGTCCTGAGCGCTTTGGAAATACTATTGCAATTTGAATATTCCAACATTAGCACCATTTCCAATCCGAATCGGATATCATCCTTTCCAGATTTGGAGAAAATTGATGTGGTGCTCCTGGATATGAATTTTTCGGCAGGTGTAAATACGGGTAACGAGGGTTTGTTCTGGTTAAGGGAAATCAAAAAAAAAGCCCCATTGACCGCTGTTATAATGATGACCGCTTATGGTGCCGTGGAATTGGCAGTCCAGGCTTTGAAGGAAGGAGCATCTGACTTCATTTTAAAACCTTGGAACAACGACAAGTTTTTGGCCACTGTAAAGGCGGCATATATGCTTCGAAATTCTCAAAAGGAAATAAATCAACTTAAACAAAAGGAAAGTAATTTAAAACAGGTCATTAATCAGGACAAGAATTATATTATTGGTAATTCCAAGGCCCTGAGCACCGTTTTGAACCTCACCAATAAGGTTGCCAAAACTGATGTGAATGTTCTGATTACGGGTGAAAATGGCACTGGGAAGGAACTCATTGCCCGTCAGTTGCACAAAATGTCCCCTAGACAAAATGAGGTTTTTATTGCTGTGGATATGGGCTCAATTTCAGAAAATTTGTTTGAAAGCGAGTTGTTCGGCCACCAAAGAGGATCTTTTACCGATGCCAAGGAGGATAGAATAGGCAAGTTTGAAGCAGCCAATGGAGGAACGCTGTTTCTGGATGAAATTGGAAACCTTTCACTGCAAATGCAGGCTAAATTGCTTTCGGCCATTCAGAATAAGGTTATAGTGCGGGTGGGCTCCAATGTGTCCATTCCGGTAGATATTCGGTTGGTTTGCGCTACCAATTGCAATTTGGAACAAATGGTAACCGATGGGCTGTTTCGGGAAGATCTTTTGTATCGAATTAACACCATACATATGGAGGTACCTCCCTTACGCGCCAGAGGGAATGATATTTTGGTACTGGCAGATTTCTATTTAAAGAAATTTAGTTCCAAATATGCCAAGCACGGACTTCGAATAAACGATATTGCAGAAGAAAAATTAAAGCAATATTCTTGGCCGGGCAATGTACGGGAACTGCAGCATACCATGGAAAGGGCAGTGATCCTATGTGAAGGAAATATTCTAAAACCTACCGACTTTATATTGAATACAAAGTCGTCCACGACTTTAGAGGTTGGGCCAAAGACCTTGGAGGAAATGGAAGAGATTATGATCCAAAACGCCCTGCACAATAATGATGGAAATTACAGTGCCGCTGCCGCACAATTGGGAATATCCAGGCAAACACTCTATAACAAAATTAAAAAGCAGGATAATAATGCTGAGTAAAAATTTTTATTTCCAGACCATAGGCAGGGTAATCTTTATTGCGGCTACTGCCTTATTGTTTGCTTTTCTCATGGTTGGCAATAATTATGTTTATGCTATTTTAATGCTAATTGTCCTAGTATTCCAAGCGTATTATTTAATTAGATATGTAAATGAGACCAATAGAAAAATAGCATATTTCTTTGATGCCATAAAAAATGAGGATTTTACCCTTAGGTTTCCCGAAAAATTGAGTGTCAAGTCTCTTGAAGAGCTTAATCACAGCCTCAATATGCTCAATGAAATGATTCAGAGGATACACCTGAAAAACCAGACCCAAGAAAGGTTTTATCAAGAAATTTTAAAACAGGCGGACATAGGCATACTGGCGATCAATGACAAAGGACATATTCTGTTTGCCAACCCCAGATTGGAGCTTATGTTGAATTATACTCCCCTTAACCACATAAAGCAATTATCCCAAATTGATGAAAACCTATATCTACTGTTTAGTGAATTAAGGCCGTTTGAACGCCGAGTGTTCCCATTGACCAATGAGCGTGAAAAAATTGATTTGGCAATTAAATCCTCATCCTTTAATTTGGATGGACAAGAATTGTTATTGGTAGTTATACAAGATATACACCAGGAGTTGGACGAAAAAGAAACGGAATCCTGGACACGGCTTATCAGGGTGTTGACACATGAGATCATGAATTCCATTACCCCCATAACTTCTATTTCCGATTCCATTCTAAAATATCACGAAAAGGGAGGAACATTGGCCAAGAGCGACTCTGAATATCAAAAAAGGATGGAAACAACCATAAAAGGTTTGGAGGTTATAAAAGATCAAGGTGCCAATTTAATGGGTTTTGTACAATCTTATAGAAGCTTTTTAAACGTTCCTGTTCCGGACAAGAAAATTGTTCGTGCAATTGAATTATTGGAAAAGGTCAAATTACTCGTTGGGCAAAATCAGGAGTTTTCAAATACTTCGATTGAACTGGATTTGGAAATCCAAGACTTGGAGCTCTTCATTGATGAAAAACAAATAACCCAGGTTCTAATCAATTTGTGCAAAAATGCCCTACAATCACTCTCCAATCGCAAAAATAGTTACATAAAATTGATGGCTGGAACCAATTCCGAAGGGCAAAAATATATTGAGGTAAAAGACAATGGCCCTGGGATACCCCCTGAATTGATCAATGAGATCTTTGTCCCTTTCTTTACTACTAAAAATTCAGGTACAGGTGTGGGACTTAGTCTTTCGAAACAGATTTTACGTATGCACGGTGGTGGTTTGAAGGTAATTTCCAAACCCAATATAGAAACTTCATTTTTGCTTATTTTTTAAGATCATTCCATTTGGATTTATCAACTTATTTTTCAAATTATCCCTTAATAAGTTCTTCAAGGGATATATTCTAGCAATCAATGGTCAATCCGTTTTTATAAAATGGAACAGGGGTTGTTTGGAGCCTAATCCCAAACGAAACCATTGATAAGTCGATATACAAAAGCATATACTACGACCGTAAACAGGGCCATACAGGTCCAGAAATATATTTTGAATCCATTCTTCAAAAGTTGATTTCCAAAATTCTTAAATGCTTCTGTGTATACTTTTCTTATGAGTAATGATTTTTCCATTCATTTATTTTTTTCAGGTTCTGGGCGAAATTAATGACATGGTTTATGACCGACCTGATTATTGGATAAATGGTCATTAATCTGGTTCAATATAGCTGGACTACATTTAAACCATAATTCAGGTGTCTTATCGATTAGGTCAACAATTGTCGGATAGTTTTAAGTATGGCAGCCGCATGTTCAACCTCTACCAAATATTACTCATGCTTTCCAAGTGCCACAGGTCTAAAATAGCAGATATACATCGGATAAGTATTGGGCAGTTGCATTTTAAGGTTTACATTTCTGACCCTTTTAACAAAAGCATATTCGATGTTGCACTTGGACGATAAAGGTTCATTTCAATACACAAAACAGTATAAGGCCATAGCCTTCATGGTCTCGTTTTCCTATAGGGCCAATGACTACAGTAATTTGTTCTTTAGGGCCAAACCTATAGAACCTGGGGACAATGGGAATTTCCCCATGGATTTTATCTATGGCAAGATCGATGCGGACTTTGAACTGCAGATAGGTATTAGGGAATTTCAAATTGTGATGACCAAGGATCTACATGAAAGAATGGGATTGTTGTATGATGAAATAAGGAACGAATATGTAGAGCTCAACAACAAACACTTGTAATTTATGGTCCTATCAGGTCTCTATTTCTGTTTCGTATTAAGGCTCTATCCATCGTAACTACGTCCTTTATCCTGTGCATCATTTTTCAGGGAACATTTATTCCTTTTTCAAGCTATTAGGTTCATATATGTGATTTTAAACAGGACTTTGTTCTATAATAGAGACCAATGTAATGGATGTTAAAATTTTACCCCATTACGCTGCATATGGTGAATAATCCCGATCAAAACATATCAAATTTGTGGCTAATTGTCAAACCGTGATCGGAAACCGAAGTTTTTTAATACTTTTTGGTTCCTTTCCCAAAACATTCAAATTATGCCAACACATGTAATTACTACCGATGATCTTAGGGATTTTAAGATCGAATTGATGGAGGGTATTAAACAGTTGCTCTCCAAACAAGCCAATGGTACCCTAAAAAGGTACCTCCGCTCCTCCGAAGTGATGGAACTGCTCAATATTAGTTCAGGGACACTGCAAAACCTAAGGATCAACGGTACTTTGCCCTATACTAAAATGGGAGGAATTCTCTTTTACGATACAGAGGATATTCAGACCATCATGAAGAAAAATAAAGTGGATTACGATTTCTAATAATTTTACCATGAACTATATCAAGCACTTGAACGGAGTCTTTATTCAGTTTTCAAAGGATAATAGGCTGAACCCGACCCACATCAGCCTTTATGTGGGGCTTTTTCAGTTGTGGAACAACTATCATTTCTGTGATGCATTCCATATCAATAGACAAGAGGTAATGGCCTATGCGAAAATCGGTTCGAAATCGACCTATCACCGTTGTCTGAAGGAATTGCACCATTGGAAATATTTATTTTATACTCCCTCTCATAACCCCTTCCAAGGGAGTAGGATCAGGATGTTCGATTTTGGGACAAGTGATGGACATGTTGTGTACCCATACCGTCCCAAAACAAGGACAAGCAATGGACAAGTAGTGGTACCATTAAATAAACATATAGAAACTACTAAAAACAAAACAAATGGGGACAAACCGGACTGCCCCCAAAATGAGTTTGAAGTAATTTCTTTTTTTCAAAAGGAAAATTGCCCAAAAAAAGAAGCCAAAAAATTCTATAACCACTACCAAAGTGTGGGATGGACCTTAGGGGGCAACACCAAAATTGTGGATTGGACGGCAGTCGCACGGAAATGGATCCTTAAGGCCGAGGAATTTAAACAGGAAAAAACCATTCTTCCGGTTAGCCAAAATACGGACAACCTTAGGACTGTTTCTTCAAAAAATTACAACGAACCGTTATGAGGCCATATGTGATCCAGGAAGGTAACAAGCAGTATGAGCTCGGGCAATTTCAGGGTAACCAGATTTGTTATGATTTTGATAAAATACTGGTCTACCTAGCGGCCAAAGGGAAATTGATGTTCGGTAAAAAGTTTAGAATCTTCGAGGAGGACCATGAAATTTTATACAAACTCTGTAATTATTTTATCAAGGACGAATCGAACTGCAAGAAATTAGGTCTTGACCTGGGCAAGGGTATCTTGCTTTCTGGACCCGTTGGATGTGGGAAGACCTGCCTAATGAGATTGTTGCGCCATTTGGCCCCCCAAGAAAGACCATATGAGGTAATACCTGCCCGCAACATTACCTTTGCATTTAACAACATCGGATTTAAAATTGTCGAAGATTTTGGGGATAGCAAATTTTATTGTTTCGATGACCTTGGTGTGGAACCTACAGGGAAATTTTTCGGTAAGGACTGTAATGTCATGGGCGAAGTGCTACTTTCCAGATTCGAATTGCTTATCAAGTACAACATACGCACCCATGCCACTACCAATCTCAACGCCCAGGAATTGGAAGAACGTTATGGTAGCCGTGTCCGTTCCCGAATGAGACAATTGTTCAATTTGATCGCATTTAAAGAGGATAGTCTGGATAAAAGAATTTAGGTTGGCGTTAACGTAAACCAGTTCCTATTTCCTAAGTGGATTGCGATCTTTGGGCCGGTCCACTTGCCGCAAAATTATTTAATAAGGGATTTTGGAGATTTTGGACGCTATTGTTTCTGGTTTCTGAACAAATGATATTTTAATCCTTGGTCAGTTTCTTCCTGCTCCATGTAAATACTTGTAAATGCCCAGCAAAATGGTCAGGGCAACTGCCTTGATATTTCTTTGGTCCTTGAAATATAAGGCTTCATCTGCATGGGTGATAAAGCCTGTTTCTATCAAAATAGAAGGACACTGGTCCATTGTTTCCCTTTGTACCTGAAAATTGGCCCTCTTGACCCCTCTCCTCCGAATGCCAAGCTTGTTGCTGCTTTCATATAAAATGGACACCGCCAGTTCTTGTGAGCTAACGATGTGCGGATTGTGCATTTCGGGCACAAATACTTCCATTCCACTGGCCCCTGTCCTTGCCGAATTGCAATGCAGGGAAATGAACAGGTCACTCTTTAAGGCCCTGGCCAAACTGGCCCTATCTGACAATGATATCAATGTGTCCGTGTACCTTGTCAGGTATATCTCAAACTTATTGTCCAAAATTAGATGGTTAAGTCTATGAATTTCCTTGGCGATATATAATACCACATCCTTTTCAAACACTCCATGCACACCTCTCGCTCCGGAATCTTTTCCACCATGTCCCGGATCGATGACCAAAACCTTTTTTGTAGGTTCTCCTTGACCAAAACTTAAGCACATTTGTAAAAGCAAGAACCACGATATGACGTTTTTGCCACCTGTCCAACTCATGATTTTTATGGTTATCAACATATCCACTTCAAAATTCAATTCAAATTCATGTCATTTGACATCAAATGACACTAAAACCAAACATTTAATATTTTATTCACAAAATATTGATAATCAGTTATTTAAATTCAAATATAAACTATTTTTCATGTATCGATAAAAGTCTAAAAACTAAATCTGTACGACATGAAAAAATTATACTATAAAGTAGGTCTTGCATTGCTGATTTATAAACCTGCTTTCGCACAAATTGGTGGTATTGAGGAATCTGTCAATGATGTATCCGATACCATACGTACCATTTTCCCGATTATTTTGGGAGTTATATTTCTTATAGGCTTCCTTTTTAATGCAGGGCACTTCTTTGGGGAGAATGCCGATCTTAAAAAAGGTATTACCCGTGTCCTGGTATTTGTCCTGATAGCTGGTGCGGTGGTAGGAATCTTTACATATCTCATCGGAATTGTGGTCTAATGAAAAAGTATCCAGTCTATAGGAACATTCGTAAAAGGGCCATGATATTCGGGCTTCCCTTGATGCTGTTCGCTCTGCAGATGACTTCCGTTATTGGATCCCTGATGTTCATCATCTTTTCTTTCAATTTGGTGGCCATTGTTACTGCGATCGTTTTTAATATGCTGCTTTTTGTGGCCCTCTCCTATTGCCAAAATAATCCCACCCTGTTCCACTTTAAAAAAGTGTTTCCGAATACCATCAACAATAAAAGAGCAAGTTGCCTGAACTATGAAGACGATTAACCTATCTGCATTTCATTCCATAATGGATATTCAAGGGAATATCGTTTTTGCCAATAATGGCAACTTGGTCCTGTGCTATTCCGTGCGGTATCCCGAGATTTATTCCTTGTCGGAAAAGGATTTTGAAGAAATCCATGGATCATGGTTCCAAGCGCTGAAGTCCTTGCCTGTAGGGACCATTGTTCATAAACAGGACGTTTACAGAAAGGCCATTTTTGAGGCTGAAAATCTGCCCAATGAAAGTTTTCTCCAGCGGGCCACTCATAATTACTTCAAGGGACGGGAATATTTGGAACATACTTCCTATCTCTTTTTTGTTCTTCCCCTTAATACTACGTTCAACAGTCCAAAATACGTCAATCCCTTTCGCAAAGTGGAAAAGGGAATTCATAGACAGATGGACTATTGTGCCCATGAATTTATCAATGCTGTGAACGATGCTGTTTCCTTTATCAATAATAGCAGAAAAATAAGCCTGATCCCTATGGGCGAGGATAGCATCCTAGAATCGACCCATGATTATTTCAACGGTTATCACAAGGGTTTTGATACTGATGTTCAATTGAATAAAAAGTGCTTGGATATAGGTGATTACCATTTTGATGTCATGGCCGTAAATAGCGAACTCTGCTTTGGGGATCTGCTACAAAGCAGCAGGCCCAATGACAGGTTCACTTCCGATGATTTTGTATTCCATCAGGGGTTTATAGATGGTTTGGGACTCCAGCTTCATGAAAACCATATCGTTAACCAGATTATCTTCCTGGACGATAAGCACAAATGGCGAAAATTCCTCGAAAAGAGTATAGAAGAACTCGGTAAGAGTTCCAATTTCGGGACTCAAAATAAGGTGGTCCTTAAAAAAATTGAGGATATACTGGCCAAAATCAATGAAGACGAAAGTTCTAGAATTGTCCGGGGCCATTTCAATATTGTCTTTTGGGGCATGGAAACCCAGGAGTTGGGAAGGATTGCCACCAAGATCAAAACAGAATTCAAGGAATTGGACATTGTTCCCTATTATCCCAGAGGTGAAGAAAGGAAACATTATTTTCTTAATAGCTATTGTTGCTATACCTCCAACTTTTCCAACGACGATATGTATGTTGCCGATCTAAAGCATGCACTCTGCCTGTACATCAACAATGGGGCCTATGTTTCCGATGAAAAGGGGGTTGTTTTCAATGATAGACAGCACAATATCCCTATTTTAAAGGATGTCTGGGACGAAGGTAGAAAACGTATCAAAGCCCGCAATTTTGCAATTTTTGCACCAACCGGGGAAGGAAAATCTTTTTTGGCCAACAACATCCTTCGCCAATATTTTGAAAATGGGGTCCGCTTGGTGGTCATCGACCTGGGCGGTTCCTATGATAAATTTGCCAAGCTCTATCCCAATGACCACATTGTACTTAGATATGAGCAAGGGAAAAATCTGGGTATAAACCCATTCTACATTAGTGATAAATCCGACCTTACCCCCGAAAGGCTGGAAGATCTTGCCATTTTTATTTTGGAACTGTTGGCTGCAGGTAACGAAACGACCAAGGCCCAGGAGGTTGCCGTTAAAAAGGTCCTATTGTCTTATTACTTCCATTGTACAAACGGACATTCGCTGGCTTCACTGTACAAATACGTGGAGAACAATAAAGCTACATTGATCGAAGACCTGCAGATTCTGGAGAAACATTTTAGTGTCTATGACTTTCTGCACATCCTATCGGAATATGTGGATAACGGTCTGTACAGTTTTCTATTCAATACGAACGAAGACCAAACCTATAGACTGGAGGACAAAAGACTGATCGTTTTTGAACTTGACGAGGTAAAGGACAATAAGGAAATTCTTTCCGTTATGCTAAAATTGATCAAATCGGCCATTCAGAGAACGATATGGAGGAACAAGGCTGAAAAGGGAATTATCCTTTTTGATGAATTCGCCAAACAGTTGAAATTTAAAAACGTTCTGGAAAGTGTGGAATTCTATTATCAGGCCATCAGGAAGCAAAACGGGGCAATCGGAATTATCCTTCAATCCATCAACCAATTGCCCAACAATTCAACATCCGCGAGTATCCTTGAGAATACACAGGTCATCTATAGCCTTAGGAACGAAAAGGGATATGATGAACTGGTCAACAGGCTTCATCTTTCCTCCCACGATCTAAACCAATTGAAATCGATAAGGAACCAGTTGAAGGGCGAACGCAAGTACACGGAAATGTTTATCAAAATTGGCAAGGATAGCAACGTCTTTCGCTTGGAAGTACCTCCAGAGGTACATGCGGCTTACCTGACCGATGGGGAAGAGAATGAAACCATAATGGCCCTATACAGAAAGCATGGGAACATGGAGACGGCAATAACTCATTTTGTAACGAATCGATCAACCACTACCAATGAACTTAACATATAAACCTATATACTATGAAACTTTTTAGCTTGAAATTATTGTTGGCCTTGAGCCTGTCCTTAATTATTAGGACCAATACTGTAGCTCAGGGCATGCCGGTATATGACAATACCAATTTTATCTCCTTCATGAAATCCTTGTTGGAATCTGGTAAACAGACGGCAGAACTGTTGAAAACGGTAAAATTCCTAAAGGAGCAGAAGGAGAATATTGATAAGGTCAACAGCGTAATCAAACAACTTAATGCGGTAAAGGAATTGGCCAAGAACAACCAGCGACTATATGATATGGTCCAGGATGATCTTAGGCAGATTCTCAATTCTCCTTATATCAGACCGGAAGAGGTTGGACGCATCTCGGACTCTTTCCAGGGAATTATAGAAAACTCCATGATGTCCATGGACTATATTGATCAAGTATTGTCCAGTGACAATTTGAAAATGACCGATGCGGAACGAACCGCCATTCTGAAGGAAAAGGAACTTCAATCCATAGAAATGGTCGCCGAGATAGAGGCCAAGACCAGGCGATATAGAGAGATAATCGCTTTTAGGGAAATGCAGGATAAAATCAATAATAGGGAAATCAACTACTAATGTCCGGGGTATTTTTGGGAATAGGGCTGGAATATGTGGACACTGTCTATCAGACCATTATGAACAGTGGCTTTTCCCGTACCACTATTACAGGGATGAAGGCCCTGGCAGTACTCCTATTTCTGATCAATATCATTAAGAAGTACAATGAGGGCGTTGCCAACAATGAAGGATATTCATGGGGATTGACCCCTGGTGAATTGGCCAAAAATTTTGCGGTAGTGGTAGTGGCCATTTTTTCTACCCAGGTGCTATCGGCATTTGACAGTATCCTTGTGGCCATTGAAACCCAATTTAGGGATACTGCCCCTGCACTCCTACCCTTGCAGTTGCAGGATATGGATATCGAACAGGACGTAGGTGCCATCGACGCTGCCAAAAAGGCCTTGGCCCTACTCTACGAAGCCTTGGTCACCCCGCTCTTCGGACTGAAAATATTGTCGTTTATTATCGGTTTGATCCTTTGGCTGTTGGATCTCTTTATCTATCCGCTGTTTTTGGCCCAACGATTCTTTCTTTTGGGAATTATGCAGGCCTTTTTTCCATTGGTCATAAGCTTGGCCGTGTTTGAAAAGTTTCGCTCCATGGCCTATAATTTTTTTAAGCTCTATGCAGGGGTCTATATGTTGGTACCGGCTTTTTTTCTGGTCAATGTCTTTATCAATAATTTCTATACCGAGGTGAACCTTAATTTTTGGTCCAACCTTTTTGGAACGGATTGGGGCAGCCAAACCTTCGCACCGGTAATTCAGTTGGGCTCCATAGGCTTCATTGTACTGCTAAAATTCACTTTGTACCGCCGGGCAATAACCTTTACCCTTAAACTCTTCAGTGTATCCTAAACATCTAATTAAATGTAATATATGAAAACACCCTATAAAAATATTTACAAGGTACTTGGCCAGAATCGCTTTATGGTCCTTTCCATAGTCATAGCGGCCACGACCATTAGTGTCATTGCTCTCCTCCTGGTATTGAAACTGCATAACGATGCCTTGAACAAAGCTTTTATTGTCAATACGGAAGGCCATGTGATCCCTCTAAAGTTGGTCGATCAAAAAGAGAATCTTGAGGTCGAGGCCCTGGCCCATTTGGAACTGTTCCATAACTATTTTTATGCCATTGACCCAAGTAACTACGAGAGCAATCTGGAAAAAGCCCTTTGGTTGGGCAATAGCTCCGTAGACGCCCTTTACCGTCAGAAAAAGGAAGATGGGGTATACAACCGATTGCTCCAATATTCCTTGGTGCAAAAGGTACTTTCCATAAAATCCAAAATTGTGCTTGACAGTGAACCCTATTCCTTTGAGACCAAGACGGTTTTTGAGATCAACAGGGGCTCCTCCACAGATATTTATGAACTGACCACCACAGGTAAGCTCCTTCGGGTTGATAGGAATTTTCCCAAAAATACTCATGGGTTCCTGATTACTGATTTTTTTGAAAATATGCTACGCAAATTGGACAAATATGAAAATTGAAAAGAACAAAATTGTATTTAGTTCCATACTCCTCTGTATCCTACTTTTTATAACCGCATATGCAGTACTTGTATTGGATGGGGAGCAAGGACCGGAATTGGAAGCCGATCATATTCCTGTTCCGGAAATAAGGAACGAACAGAAGATATATGATTCCAAGTTGGATGCCATCAACGATATGAAGGCGGTCAGGCCCACCCATGCTCCCAGTGTCTACGATGAAGACCTTATGGACTCAACAGGTCTTTACGATCCTGAATTATTGGACAAGAAAAAAATGCACTTGGTAGACAGTATTTATAAACACGGGCGTATGCAATATTCGAAAGGTAGGGGTGAAACTTTGGAAGCGGATTCTATTGCCTTTTCCCAAGCTGGGCGTAGTAAGACCAAGAAGGTAGCGGACCATATTGAGGACAAGGAAACCGAGGTGGCCTCCAAAACACTGGCCCTGGAGCACCAACTTTTTTTCGCTTCCCACCCTATTGAAACTGTGGATGCCCGGAGTTCAGATCAAATTATTATGGTTAGGGTGGACGGCGACCAAACTTTAAAGACGGATCAACGCTTACGAATGCGCTTGATACAGGACATCAAGATCAACAATGTTCCAATTCCTAAAAATACCCGCATATACGGATTTGTCAGCTTTAAGCCGAACAGGACTTTGATACGGATTGAAAATATCGATCACCATCCAGTAAAATTCAAGGCTTTCGATCTTGAGGATGGATCTGAAGGAATTTATTTGAAGAACAACTTTAGGGCTGAAGCTACCAATGAGGTGGTAAACGACATAGTTGACGATATAAATATAACCGGGATGCCGCAAATTAAAGGAGTTCGAAAGGTGTTCCAGCGCAACCGAAGGAGCTTCCGGGCCAACATATCAGACAACTACAGGCTCATCTTAAAATACGATAGAAACAATCTTAATATTAATCTGCCATGAAAATCACAATTGTCTTAATAGTTTTCTCCCTCACCCTAGGAATGTCGGCACAACAGCCTTTGGATACACTTTATGCCAATGAACAAAAAAATGTGGCCCTCTTTTTTCCTGAGCCGGTTCGCCAGGGTATCACCGGGGCACCTCATTTTGTGTTCACATATAACAGGGAATCACAACAACATTTTGGGCTATTGCAGGCACATCCCGGTCCTGAAAGTAATCTGTTGGTAGTTACTTCCGGCGGGCAACTCTATTCATACATTTTAAAATACAAGCCTGATTTGACCCAGCTGAATTATTTTGTTACGGAAAAGCAGAGCATCGGAAATGAAATCCCGATAAAGGAGGTCATCGATCAAAAGGAACAAAAAGTCGATTCCCTGGGCAGAACCTTAGCGTATTTAAAAAGGGCATCCGATGCCGTACTGAAGTCCCAAACGGAAAAGGTGGCATCGATACGGGTCCAGGACATACAATTGAAATTATTTCGGCCAGTCTATTATGGCTCGGAAGTGTTTCTTAAGATGGTGGTGAAAAATGCATCGGGAATCGACTTTGAAATCGATTATCTTAATGTGTATACCCTAAATGGTACCGATCGGCGCCAATCTTCCTTTCAAAATTTGCCGTTGAAGACCCTTTTCGCCTATGGGCTGCCTAAGGCTATCAAAAATGGGGAGACCAGGTCGTTTGTATATGTCCTGCCCAAGTTTGTTTTGACCTCATCGGAAAAATTGATTCTTGAACTTAGGGAACTTAAAGGAAGTAGAACCCTGCTATTGCAATCAAAACTACAGTGATCGGATCGTACCCAAATCAAATATTAAGGAGCTTTCAGACCAGGTTTGTCAGGATTCCAATATCCTAACAATCAGACCTATTTGCATTTAAATCCATCTGCCGAGTTCCTTTCGGTTGGATGATGGTATCGACCACTTCCGGATATAGGTATTTTCCAGGACTTTCTTTTGAATTCCATAGTTGTCGCCGTTTCTTTTTTCGAAGGCAAAACAACAACATTTTTGGATGTCCACACTGCATAAAGCCAGCGCTCCTCCCCCTACTGTTTATAAGTGTTCCCATCCAAAAACATTGTAATCCATCAAGCAACAAAAAAAGGTAACGACGACGGCTCTATGGAAAGTAAATCAAAATATCGAATTATGGAATCATACCAAATATCCCAAAAAGGAAGTGATCAATACCAAACCAGAGAAAACCGGCATGCCGGAAAAAAAGGAAAACACTCTGGATATAATAAGTAAATCTGTTTATCAAAATATTGTAAATCAAATGTTTAACCTTAATTTTTTTAATCATGGGAATTATTAGAAACAATGTTCAATTAATCGGTAATGTAGGACAGGAACCAACAATTGCCAATCTTGAAAATGGTAAAAAGGTCGCTCGGTTTTCTTTGGCCACCAACGTCTTCTTTAAAAACTCAAAAGGCGAAAAGCAAAAGGAAACCAATTGGCACAATATCGTCGCCTGGGGAAAGACCGCCGAAATCGTAGAAAAGTACGCCTCCAAAGGAAAGGAAATTGCCGTAACGGGGAAACTTAAAACACGTTCCTATTCTACCGATGATGGTATTCAGCGCTTTGTCACCGAAGTGGAAGCTAGGGAAATACTCCTTATGGGAAGTAAGTAATCAACAAAAAAGAGGGTATCGCCCGAAATACCGATCCCTCTTTTAATATTAATTCTAATCATTTGATTATGAGATACAAAGTTAATGAAATTCAGATTAGTTACAAAGGACAAATTCGCTCTCCTTTCTGGCAAATAATTGGATGCTCCAAAGATGCCGCAAACATTTTATACGAGCAGTGGAACAAGAACACCATCGCGGTTCAGGAATGCTTTAAGGTGGTATTGCTCAACAACAGTAACAAGGTGAAGGGTATCTACAATCTTTCACAAGGTGGTATTACCGGTACCTTGGTAGACCTAAGGATTCTCTTTGCAGTTGCCCTTAAATCCCTTTCGGTGGCCATTATCCTCAGTCATAACCACCCCAGCGGAAAATTGAAGGCAAGCGAGGCGGATATACAATTGACCAATAAAATCAAAAAGGCCGCGGAACTTTTGGATATTAAAGTACTGGACCATTTGATTATTGCACCGGATGGGGGTTACCTCAGTTTTTCGGATAACGGTCTTATCTGATAAGACCGGGACATTCCAATTTGTTATATCAATGACAATAGGACCCTTACATTTTGTACAGGGTCCTTTTTATGACTGGCTTTTTTCTGGACCAGTATATTCATTTCGATTTTTTTGATATCAGAACAGAGTATTTGACCTTATTCCTTATTTCCTTTTTATATGGGAATAGTTTAACTTTTATAAACGGAAAACCGGCCATTATTGCCTAGATGGTAGCAATGCATAGGGAGCATTTCTTCTGATCTTTTCGGCAGTTGGTTCGGAATTTTTGTATCCCCAGGGCGTACAAAAAGGAGAAGCAAGAGGATAACACGCCAAGGCGGTGTTATTATAGTTAATATCCTGATAATCAATTTAATAAATGTTTTAGATTAAATCAAAACCTTAATATTTAATGTAAATCCTTTGGGAGCCCCCGTTAATGGACAGATTTTTACAGTAAATGGAACCTCTGCATAATAAAACATACCACTTTTCGGCAATCAGTATCAAAACAGGTATTGCCGCCCGATTTAGGAAGTTTTCCAAAAAAGTAGGTCGTTCCCACTCCGAAGCCCTGGAATCCATGATGAACTTTTTTGAATGGAACGACATATCCCCCAATGCTTCCCTAGGTCCCAATATGACCAGTATGGAGAACCGGCTCAAAAAACGCATAAACGCCTTGGTGGCCATCATTAAGAATATAGAAAGGAACCAGACCAAACCGACCAACGCCATGCTGGAACTGCTCTTTCAGGAAGATAAGGGACGATCAAATGACAATCAAGAAGAAATCATTTTTGAAGCTCCTCCCCTTATCACGGAAAATGAGGAACTGGAATATTACCGCAAACAATATGACCAAATGCGGGAGCAATTCCAGCTGGTCAAAACGGACCTGCAAAGATTGTGCGACGCCATAGTTTTTGTCAAGGGCAGTTTTGGAAGCGGATATTTGAAACTGCAGATGACCCAGGAGGAATTCAAGAATTACATCAATACTTCACCATATGTACATCACCATAACAAAACAAAAAATGGACGGTAATTTTGGCCAGAGCGTGGCCGATTTCGTAGCATATCTGGAAAAGGAAAATGAAAAAAGGTCTATAGAGGATCAGGAACACTTTTTTAACCAGTTCGATTCTGTCGTGCCTACCGATGAAGTTGTCCGGGAAATCGACGGGAACACCGCAAAACTCAAAAGGAATGAACCCAAGTTCTATTCCATTACCGTAAATCCGAGTGCCTATGAACTGAAACGTTTACAAAACAGCTCCGAAGATCTTAAACGTTTCACGGTTGAACTCATGAAAGAGTATGCCGCCTGCTTTAATCGGGAAATTGAAGGAAGACCAGTATCCCTGGACGATATTAAATTCTTTGCCAAAATAGAACATCAACGCACTTTTAAAGGTACGGACTGGCAGGTAAGGGAAAATCAACCCTACGCCACAAAAATACTGGAGCTTAAAAACCAAATTGGAAGGATTGAACAAGGAAAGGCCCAGGGCAACATCCGCAATCTAAACAAACAAATATCCCGATTGGAAAGGGAGGCACCTCACCAACAGAACGGGAAACGGATCGTACAGGGCATGTCCAAGGAAGGACCCCAAACCCATGTACATATTATTGTGAGCCGTAAGGATATGTCCAATAAATATAGCCTTTCCCCAGGGAGTAAATACAAAAATTCCGAAACCGTCTTTAATGGTAAATCCGTAAAACGCGGCTTTGATAGGGATAGGTTCTATACCGTTTCCGAAAAGACTTTCGATAGACTTTTTGGTTACCACCGCAACTATGCAGAAACCTATCAGGCCAGAAAAATATTTATCAATAACCCCAAACTCTATTTCTCTACCCTATCCGGACTTCCTACCAACGAAAAAAGCATCGCTTTTGATATCCTGCGGAAGGCTGGTGTGGATTATTCCATGTTGAACATTCCTACCAATAAGGTTCAACTGGCCCTTAAGACCATACAAAGGTTGAAGCGTGGACTTGACAAGGCCGTTCAGTCGGGCACCATAGGCATATGACCACGGAATGGGCACATATTGTTCTTGTGATTGTCATACCCATACTTTTTATTTCCACCTTCCTCTATGTCTATTCGGACAAAGGGACGGGACCTAAGGATGAAAAATATCAGGTCCATTTTAGGCTAAGGCAGGGTAAATTTAATATCGACAATATAAAACGTGGGGCATCCGTGATCGGTTCGGCAGGAAGCGGTAAGACCGAAAGTGTCATCTACAATTTTCTACAACATTTTAGCGCACATAACTTTTGTGGCATCCTTCACGACTATAAGAATTTCGAACTTACTGAAATGGCCTATCCCCTATTTAAGGACAACGACAAAGTAAAATTCTATACAATAGCCTTCGATCAGATCCATTATCGGGTGAATCCCATCGCACCCAGATATCTCCACAATGAGGAAAGTGTCAACGAAATTTCAAAAGTATTGATGGAAAACCTTTTGGAAATGAACGAATCCAATACCAATAGCACCACAAAATTTTTTAACGATGCCGTGGAAGGCCTGATGGCCGGCTTGATCTGGAAACTAAAAACAACCTATCCCCAATTCTGTACCCTCCCCCACCTGATTGCCATTTTTCAAACTATGGATACCAGAACAATGGCGGCTTTTCTAGCCTCCGACCTCACCTCAAAAGGCATGGCCAGCGCCTTTATCAACGGGATGGACTCGGAGAGGCAAACCGCTGGGGTAAGGAGCACCTTGGCCAACGCCCTCAAGAAAATTAGTTCCCGACAATTATTTATGGTACTATCCAAAGATGAAGTACCGCTCAATATCAACAATGATGAAAACCCGGCCGTGATTTCCCTGGTGAACCATCCCAAATATGAATCGGCCTTCTCCCCCATCATCGCGGCCGTTTTGCACACCGTAATCAAGGAAATGAGCGTTAGGCACCAAAAACCGTCCTTTCTCCTTATGGAGGAAGCGCCTACACTAAGACTGCCCAATATGCACCGTATCCCGGCTACCCTGCGCAGTTATGATATAGCAACTGTTTATGTAATGCAAGACAAGGTCCAAAATGAAATTCTTTATGGGGACAAGATCAGTAGGGCCATTTTGAGCAACCTCTCCTATCAGTTCTTTGGGAAGGTCAATGACCCGGATACCGCTAAATACTATGAGCGCTTCTTTGAAATTGTCCGAAAGGAAACCACCAGTGTCAACCGTGGACATAACCTCAATTTTGATACCCGCATTACCACTGGGGAAAAGGAAGTTGCCAAAAGACGTGCGGATATGTTCTTTAGGCTTCAACAAGGGGAGTTTATTGCCTTTGCAGATGGAAAGGATACGAAGGTGCAATTTAAACTGCAGCATATCCTAAGGGAATTACCTCGAAATGAACGAGAGTATTCCGATGAAGATTTGCGACTGAATTTCGAGAAGATCCATAGGGAAGCACGAGCTATAAACCGAATGAAGAAAGAATAGTTCAAATATTCCTATTGTATTTATTTCAAACTTCTATTGGGCTCAGCCCGATAGGCAGTAAAAAACATCAACATACAATTGTACCTCCGACGTCAATCGTAACTAATGTATAGTCATCCAAACTGCCTTACTCTTAAAGGGATGCAAGTATCCAAGGTAGATGCGAGATCAAGTTCCAGGATTTTATCAATGCAGTTGTCCAGGAAGTAAATAAATGATATTCAATTATATACATAACGCAATTGTTAAAAATCACAGGAACTATCAAAATTGTTTGATTTAAAGAGAATAAAAAACCAAATTAGCAGTTAAAGGATAATACCCAAATCTAATAGAATCTTAACCCAATGCGCAAAAAAAATGTATTATTGATAGAAAACTGTGTTCTAGATACCATATTGATCAGTGATTCCCTGCAACAAAATGACGAATTGTGCAATATCCATTTATTTGAAGATGGTTTTGAAGCTGTTGTGCAAATTGAAAACATGCTATCTTCTCAAAACGGTAATGTGCCTGATCTTATCGTAGCGAATGAGGAACTAATTGTAATCAATGGAATAAATATTTTATCCAAAATAAAGAATATAGGCAATTTCTTTATTCCCGTTATTATTTTGACCTCAAATGGAACTGAGGGAAATCCCCATTTCATCCAAGGTACCTGTTGCTATGTTAACAAACCTCTGGAGGTAAGGGAATTTATCGGAGTTTTCAAGGAAATAAAGCACTATTGGTTGACACTGGCCAATTAGTGCCTATAATTATGGGGCTCGACCTGACAGTTAGGGGATTGTTATAATTTGAATGCCGTAACAAAGTTCCCTTTACTTTAAATTCCAACGGGATCGAGCACGTTTTTTTAATGAAGTTATAAGATTTACATGTTTGAAAATAGAATTGAATTTCTGCCCAATTACAAAATTTTGGAGTTGCCCGAGAATGATTTGGAGGTTGTTTGTGATTTGGCCAGATTCATAGTTGATTCCGACACAGCCAAGGTTGCTTTGTTGAAATTATCCAATGACCACGAAGAACTTCTCCAACTGGAGTCGTCGGGTTCAAAAATTGAAAATCTATTAGGCGATTTTTTTTGTACTGAACCAGCTGAATATTTCTTAATCGACGATTTTAATAATAGGAAAATCTTTGGTAGCAGCGTTGATCATTGCCACAAACACCCCAAGTTTGTTTGGATAGCTACATTACCGGAATCCAAAGACTATGGTCAGGAAATTATATGTATCTATGATGAAATCCCTAAAAAACTGGTAGACAAACAAATCCAGGCCTTAAAAAGCTTGGTAAACCAAACGGGTTCCCTCTTTGCTTTTCATAAAAAACAGACCGAACTTGATTTTGAAAAAACTTTTGTGGACAATAAAAACATTACCATTGGAAACTATTTGGAAGCCAATGGGACCGGTTTTTGGCATTGGGACCTGAGCTCGATGAATTTAACGCTCGGAACTATGTCCCTGGAAATTTTAGGATACCAAAGGGAAGAGCTGAATATTCGGACCCTGGCCGATTGGATAGAGTTGGTGTATTATTTTGATCAGGAAAAATTCATGGAGAGGTTTGGGAATTGGTCCAACAACAATTTATTGGAGGAAGAATTGGAGTGCAGAATGGTCCATAAATCCGGGGAAATTGTTTTCCTGAATATCAAAATCAGTGAATCAAGAATAAATGATAAAGCTGTATTAACCGAATTGGATGGGGAAATCCAGGATATTACCACCCAAAAGAAGGTTTGGGAACAGATCGACCTGATAAATCCAGGTTATACTTCGGTATTACAAGCCGGCTATAATTGGTTGACCATAGTAGATATTAATGGAAACTATATTTATGTAAATAAGGCATTGGAAAAGGCTCTGGGATATTCATCCGAGGAGTTGATCGGCCAAAATATTTTTAGTTTTGTCCATGAATCGGATAATGGAAAAGCAGCAAATCATTTTTCAAAATTCATCAATAATAAACCTTTCGTTTCCAAGCCATTTAGATTTCGGTGCAAAAACGGTTCCTGGAAGTGGATAGAGATATTGATGGTCGATCTGTATGACGATCCTATGATTCAAGGTATTGTCATTAACGCCCGGGATATAACTGAAAGGGTACTGATTAATAAGGAAATTAAAGCTTCGGAAGAAAAACACCGCCTACTTTTTAATACGAGTCCTTTCCCCAAATACATTCTAGAACCGAACAGTTTCAAAATTGTAGATGTCAACGATGCCATGCTGCAGTTCTACGGCTATACTAGAGAAGAGTTGCTGACAATGTCAGCAAAAGATCTAAGGCCAAATGAAGAGATAGATAAATTGGTGCAGGGCGTCAAAGACTTTCAATTTCAGACAGGGACCATGAAATCCGGAATATACACCCATAAAAAGAAAGACGGGGAATTGGTAAAAATGGAAATTGTTGGACAGCACTTGGTTTTGGATCAAATTAAATGTATTCTAGTCACCTGTAATGACGTGACCGACAGGGAAGCATATTTAAACAACCTTAAACAATCGGAACTTAAGCTCAAGAGTGCAACTACAATTGCGAAACTGGGCTATTGGAGTGTTGATCCGATTGATTTGTCCTTTGTTTGTTCAGATGAGTTCTATAAAATTTGGGGAAGAAATCCAGAAACTTTTAACTTTAGTTTTGAAACTTTTATGGACACCATCTATCCTGAAGACAAGGATGTGCTGACAAGTGAAAATGATAAGGCCATTCTACAAAAAAGGAAGTATGAGGTTGTCTATAGGATTATACTGCCCGACAACTCCATCAAATGGATACAGCATGTGGGGCAACCGATTAATGGACCCGACGGTAATTATACAAAACTTGAGGGCACCGTTCAGGACATCACAGATTTGAAGTCAACCCAATTGCAAATTGAAAAAACCAATGAGGAAAAGAACAATATCCTCGAAAGTATTGGTGATGCCTTTATTTCTGTGGACCATAATTGGACGGTTACGTATTGGAACAGCGTCGCAGAGAAAGTATTGATGGTAGAAAAGGATGATATAATGGGCAAGAACTTGTGGAACGTAATGGAAAACCACATCGAATCCAAAGCATTTCTAAAATACTATAAATCGATACACTCTGGAAATACGATCTATTTTCAAGATTATTTCTCAAGTTTCAATAAATGGTTGGAGGTCAGTGCCTACCCCTCGGAAAATAACCTTTCATTGTACATTAGGGATATTAGTGATAAACAACACAATGAGTTTGCCATTCAAAAACAAAATGACAAACTAAGGGAAATAGCTTGGACGCAATCACATGTCGTTAGAGCTCCATTGGCACGATTGATGGGTGTGGTGGATTTGTTCCGCGAAGGTTTGCTCGATGAGAATGAAAAAAAACCAATGCTCGATCATATATATACCTCCGCAATTGAACTGGACGATATTATACAGGAAATTGTATCCAAATCCCAATCGGTAATTTCAAATGAATAAAGTAGAATGCTTTTTGTCCGATATGTGCAAAATATAAAGGACGGGCCAACAGGGACCGTCCCTTATATTAGATTCCAAATTAATATGAAATAATCGGTTTAGTACTCGACCCGCATTTTCTTCGCCACCTGCACCATGTTGACCAAGGCCAGTTTTGTTTCTGGCCAGTCCCTTGTCTTTAAGCCACAATCCGGATTGACCCATAAATTATCTATTGGTAAAAGCTTAGCGGCCTTTTTCAATAATTGTTCCATTTCCTTCTTGTTCGGTACTCTGGATGAATGGATATCATATACCCCAGGTCCGATTTCATTGGGATATTTGAATTGGACCAAGGCGTCCAGTAATTCCATTTCGGATCTAGAGGTTTCTATGGTAATTACATCCGCATCCATATCCGCAATGTTCTGTATTATATCATTAAACTCGGAATAGCACATATGGGTGTGAATCTGTGTACTATCCTCTACTCCACTTGAAGCCACACGGAAACATTCTACGGCCCAATCTAAATAGGAGTTCCAATACTCTTGTCTTAGGGGAAGCCCTTCCCTTATAGCCGGTTCATCAATTTGTATGATCCTTATTCCTGCTTTTTCCAGATCCATGACTTCATCCCTAATGGCCAAAGCTATTTGTTTACAGGTTGTGGACCTGGGTTGGTCATCTCTTACAAAGGACCATTGCAAAATGGTCACAGGACCAGTGAGCATGCCCTTTACGGGCTTATTTGTCAAGGATTGGGCGTAAGAGGTCCACTTTACTGTCATCGGCATTTCCCTATGCACATCCCCATATATTATTGGGGGTTTTACACATCGACTACCGTAGCTTTGTACCCATCCTTTGGCCGAAAACGCAAATCCCTTAAGCCTCTCCCCAAAATACTCAACCATGTCATTTCTTTCGAATTCGCCGTGAACCAGCACGTCCAATCCAATATCTTCCTGAAAACAGATAGTCTTTTCTGTTTCTTTTTTGATGAATTCATCATATTCCTTCTGTGTAATCCCATCTCTTTTGAGTCTACTGCGCCAACTTCTAACCTCTTGTGTCTGTGGAAATGATCCAATGGTGGTTGTAGGAAATATTGGAAGATTTAAATCCTGTTTTTGCTTTTTTTGGCGGATACTAAAGTTGTTATTGCGCTTGCTCCATGCATCCGTCAATGATCTGACTCTTTGTTTGGTCGGTGCGTGATGAACCAATTCTGAGTTCTTTTTTTCTATAAAAAGGAGTCTGTTCTTGACCAGTTCAATGGCAGCTTCCTCCGTTGGAATATCAGATGCCAATTGGCTTAGGACTGTCAATTCCCTAAGCTTTTGCTTTGAGAAGGCCATCCATTGTTTAACTATTTTTGGCAGACTCTCTTCATTGTTTTCTTGGGCCAGATCGTATGGTGTATGCAAAAATGAACAGGAACTGGCAATCCAAACCTTGTCCTTGCCCAAATATTGTTGGGCCTTGTCTATCAATTTAAGGGAGGCATCAAAGTTGTTTCTCCAAATATTTCTGCCATCCACTACCCCTAAGGAAAGTATCTGTTTTCCAGTGTACAATGTCGACTCCAAAATGTCATCCAATTGTAATGGACATCTCACTAGATCCAAGTGCAATGCATGCACCGGAAGTTGCAGCGCAGTTTCTAAATTGTCGCCATAGCAGTCAAAGTAGTTGGTCAGAATTATTTTTAAGTGAGGAAATTTTAATGCAATGGAATTATAAAGGTCGCTTAGCTTATTGCGCTCTTTATCTTTTAGGTTTAAAGCTAAACATGGCTCATCCAGTTGAATGTATTCTGCTCCTGCAGAGTATAATTGCTCCAACAGTTCATAAAATACAGGCAATAAAAATTCCAACAGGTCCAAACGATGGAACCCTTCTTCTTTTTCTTTTCCAAGATATAAATAGGTAAACGGAGAAATCAGCACGGGTTTGGTCCTTATGCCTAGGGAAAGGGCCTCCTTGTATTCCGCGATTACTTTGGTGGAATTTAGGTGGAACGGTTGATTCTTTTTGAACTCCGGAACAATGTAATGATAGTTGGTATCGAACCATTTGGTCATTTCCATAGCCGTAACGTCGTATCCATCTTTTTGAAAGCCCCTAGCCATGGCAAAGTACAGATCCAGATGTGATTTGTCCTTTTTGATCTCCGAATATCTCTCAGGAATACAGCCATAGGTCAAGGTAGCATCCAATATTTGGTCGTAAAAGGAAAAATCATTGGAAGGAATTAAATCTATACCGGACAATTGCATAGTTCTCCAGTTTTCCTCACGGATGATTGTACCGGCCTGTATTAATTCCTGTACATTAATACTTCCGTTCCAATATTTTTCCAAGGACTTTTTTAATTCTCTGTTGGCCCCTATTCTTGGAAAGCCTAAAAGGTTTGTCTTCATTTTATTTAGATTTCATAATTCTCAGCAAAGCTTATATTTTTGTTTTAATATTCTATATTTATGATCATATTTGAAATTTTACACTGTGTTATGCTGATTGATTAGAATATAATTCTAGCAGATACAAGTGAAGATTAAATAAAAGAAAAATATTCTATGGGTGACTTGGACAAGATCGATTTACAGATTCTAAAATTATTACAAAACAATTCCAACCTGACCACTAAGGATTTGGCCAATAAGGTGAATTTGTCTACTACACCAGTTTTCGAGAGGATCAAACGATTGGAGAAAAATGGCTATATAAAAAAGTATGTAGCGGTTCTTGATGCCGAGAAGCTTGATAAAGGTCTTACGGTATTTTGCAATATTACCCTTAAACAACACACCCGGGAAATTGGCAACAAATTCGTAAAGGATATTGTAGCTATCAAGGAGGTTACCGAGTGTTATAATGTTTCGGGGGATTATGATTTCTTGCTAAAGGTGATGGTCAAGGATATGAAGCACTATCAGGATTTTGTATTGAACCATCTTGGCAGTATAAAGAATATTGGCAGTGCCCATAGTACTTTTGTTATGGGTGATATCAAAAATACCTACTCCGTTCCAATTTAAAATATCAATCTTTTACTTTTCTAAGGAATTTTAGGGCCTTTTAATCGCTCCTCAAAATATCAGAAAGACTCCATTCACCTCAAAAAAGTGAATAACGGTAAATGAATTGAAGAGCACATTACTACTTATACCATCCGCCATTCCTGGGCCACCATAGCCAAATTCATGGAAGTACCCACTGAGGTTATCAGCTAAGGATTGGGACATAATTCCCTAAAAACAACACAGATCTATCTAAAGAGTTTTACCAACCATGTATTGGATGAGGCAAATGAGATGGTTGTTTCCTAAAGATTTATAAAAATAATCCCTTTTAATTCCCTTCTTTATTATGACTTACATTATCAATAATATAATAGATTATGGATAATACCCCAATAAATATGCCTAGGGCGAATAATTCATTAAATGACAGATTGGACAAAAAGAATAAAATAACCAGAACAGCTATAATTGGGACAAGATATCCTCCAGGTATTCTGAAGGAATTTGAACGGACAACTCCCCCACCCGATTTCCTCAATTTAATCACTGCCAATGCTACTCCCAGGTATATTAGTAAAATAGACGCGCTGGATATAATGGCCAACTGCCTAAACCCTCCAATTGAAGCAAATAAAAAACAAAGCCCAACATACATTATAATTGCTAGATAAGGAGTGGCAAATTTTTCATGTACTCTAGATGCCAATTTTATTGGTATTACATTATCCTTTGCGGCCCTAAAGAGCAACCTGGGCATACTTAATATTTCGCTACTCAAATTTCCGAACATGGAAACTACGGCCCCTATAGTGATCAATGTGAAACCAATTGGGCCAAATATTTTGCTTGCCACTTCTCCCAATGGATTTTCTTTAAAATCGGACAATGTATCTCCCAATATTCCCTGCGCGGCTGTTTGAATCAAAATATATAAAAGTAAGACTACTGTTATACTTATAAGTATTGCCCTAGGAATAGTCCTATTGGGGTACCTTACCTCACCGCTAACTGAAAGGCCGGATTCCGCACCCTGAAAAGCAAAGAATAGTATCAAAGATATTTCTCCCACATCCATTACAGTTGGCGTATTATCCCACGCAAGATTTACAATTTCCACATTGCTCCATGATAAACATATCAATACCAATAAGGGAGCTATTTTGGCTATGGTTATGAATTTCACCAATCGTATGCCTTCTTTTACCCCAATGATATTGATATAACCTAAACCTGAAAAAAGAACGAGAAAAAAGAAAATTTTTATAATTCTCACCTCAAATATTGGGTTTAAGGTACCCAATATATCCACTATTGTATTGGCCACTGCAGCATCTGCAGATATGGTTGCCACTAAAAAAAGAATGGCTGCTATAAATCCTAAATACTTGCCAAAGGTTCGTTCTATATATGCATAGGCTCCACCTGTTTGGGTTATTTTACTTCCTATTTCCGCAAAACATAGCATTACCAAAGCAATTAATAAACCACAAAAAAGATAGGCAAGAACACTTGCAGATCCCAGTCCGGCCGCGACAATTGCTGGCAATACAAATATGCCCGCACCTATCATGATGTTTATCAAATTGGCACTAAGACCCCATGTTCCTATTTTTCTTTTTAACCCCTCTTCTTTTTCAGTCATTCTAAATTATTTTATCCTATAGCTATCTGACCATAGTTATTAATTCCCACCAAGTCCGGTAAATATTATCCTAAAACAGGGTTAGCGAAGCTTCCCTTCTATCAGCATGCAGCCTAATTGTATACTCCCTGCTATCTCATAGTTGGTTCTATGGAAAACGAGTAACTATAAGGTATGGGATGAATCGTATATTCGTCATGTACCTTGCTTCCCCATGAATTATCTCCACCTACTCCCATTTGCAACAGATCTATATTCCATTGTACAGACTTTCCCAACTTAATATCCGCACCATGTCTTTTGGTAACAGGAACCAATCCTGAAGCTGACACTCCTGCTTGATCACTTTTAAAGTCTATTTCTTTCATTCCAAAAGGCCAAACACTGGAATTCAACAAAACATTGCTTTCCAGAGTCAAGATCAACTCATTTGAAGTCAATTGCATCCAGCGAACCTCTGTTTTATTTCCAGTTTCCTGAGGCCGCATATATCTATGGAATTGATCTTCAACCTTTCCTTTGTGGATGCCAATTTTAAGTCCGGTTTTCCTGTCCCAATAACTTTCGGTAGGCCCTTTTCCATACCAAGACACTTCGGTGTAATCTTTTGGCAGTATCAAGTACATTCCCAATCTTGGAATAACGGGTAGACTTTTATGGTTAGGTTCAAAATAATAGTTTATGCTCAAAGTGCCGGTTGCGAAAATTTTATAATCGGCTGTAACTTCGGCCTCATTGTTCGGCAACATATAAGCGACTTTAAATTCGATTCCTGTATTGGATATTGAAGGCTGCGCTAATAATCTAGCTGTATAGTTATAGCTAGCATCCTGCCATATTTTGGCCCATTCATGCATACCGTTGCCTAGATCATTATCGGTTGGTGGCCTCCAAAAATTGGGACGAATGGATTGGTCTGTAATATTGTTCCCTTTAAAGATCCATGATATAATTTCTCCACTTTTGCCATTAATTTCCAAGTGGACCTCGTCATTGGCCATAATTATGGTTTCTCCAGATTCTTTGATAGTCATCATTGTACCCGCAGTTGTTGGTGCTGGACCAAATGCACCCTTCTGAAGTACAAATTGATCCCACGCCACCTCATAACCTTGTGGTATTAAGGGCGAATTATTTTTTTGAACAAGGCTTATTTCGAGTATGTATTCCTTGGCTGAATCATTGATATCAGGAAAATTATTAATTTGAATTTTTCTAGATTCCTGCGGTGCTACATCCAACTTTTTCTCAGAGTCTTGAAATACCTCTACTCCATTTTTGAGAATTTTAATTTTCAACTCTTTATCCGACAAATCAGCAAAGAAATTTTTGTTCTCTATCTCAATAATTCCTTTTTCCAAGTATTTAAACTGAACTGGCTCATATACCTTTTTAACTTCTGTAAGATGAGGATGTGGATTACGATATGGATCTACCAATCCATTGTTCAAAAAATTCCCGTCTGTTGGTAAATCGGGATGATAATCATGTCCATAAGCGAAATAGGGTTTACCATCCTTATCCAAATATTCTAGACTTTGATCCACCCAATCCCAAATATACCCACCCTGTAGATTAGGGTATTTTTCAATAATATCCCAATAGTCCTGCAAATTACCTACAGAATTGCCCATGGCGTGTGCGTATTCGATCATTATTGACGGCTTGTCCGAATCCGAATTTCCATGTTCAATTAGATATTCGGGTTTCGGGTACATTGGACAGTACAAATCTGTATAATCCTCCTTTCCGGCAGGCTCATATTGCACTATTCTATTATCATCCTGATCTTTTAACCATTTGTACATAGTTCTAAAAATCTCCCCTTCCCCAGCTTCATTCCCCAAAGACCAAGAGTATATGGAGGGGTGGTTTCTATCACGAAAATACATGCGTTGGGTACGCATCATATGTGCAGGTAACCAACTCATTTCATTTCCTATCTGGGTATTCTTATCAATGGCCAATGGGTGGCTTTCTATATTGGCTTCATCAACCACATACAAACCATAAGTATCACACAGATCTAACCAATAGGGATCGTTTGGGTAATGTGAGCTGCGCACGGCATTAATATTATTCTGCTTTATGAGCTTAATATCCTTTTCCATTGATGCCCTGGATACTACATGCCCTGTCAAAGGGTCGGTTTCATGTCTATTGACACCTCGTATATAAATCGGCTTTCCGTTTATAAGAACTTGACTTTTCTTGACTTCTACCCTTTTAAAACCAATATTACGTTTTACGAACTGATTGTTATTGGAATTCTCAGAATCTTCCAAAGAAATAACAAGTTGGTACAGATTGGGTAGTTCGGCTGACCATTTTTTTACATTTTCAACAACTTTTTCTGTTTGAAAATTAATCTTGGATGAGGGTGGAATTTGGATTTTTTCCTCAGATCTGTACACTATCTCCTTACCATCAAAAAGTTCTATCCGTAAGCTTCTTTGCGCCAATTCTTTAGAGTTATTTTGAAGAAACACCGTATCCCTAAATATTCCATGGGTATAAGTGTCGTCCAAATTGGTATATGCGTAAAAATCTGTTATAAATACCTTTGGTCTGGTATAAAGATAAACTTCCCTTTCAATACCGCTCATCCGTAACATATCCTGGCTTTCCAAATAACTGGCATCACTCCACCTAAATAATTGCAAGGCGATAATATTCTTTCCAACCTTTAAATGCTGTGTAATATCGAATTCGGCTGGTGTCTTGCTACCTTGGGAATAGCCCACATATTGACCATTGACATATACATACATGGCAGATTTGGCCCCTCCAAAATGCAGAATAACGTCCTCCGTCAAAAATTCATGGGCGAGCCAAACTTCCTTGCGATAGGTCCCCACAGGGTTGTAATCCTTGGGCACATTGGGCCATTGAGCATCAAACGGATAGCGCTCATCCAAGTAAATGGGATGATCGTAACCCTCCACTTCCCAATTGGCGGGAACTTGGATTGTATCCCAATCACTATCATCAAATTTTACATTTTGAAAAGTACTAGGTCTTAGCCTGGGGTCTTTTACAAAATTGAATTTCCAGTCGCCATTTAAACTCAAAAAACGCCTTGAGTTTTCCTTATCCGGTTTTAACTTATTTTCAAATCCAAAAAAAGTAGCTCTAGGTGGTAATTTGTTTTCCTCAAAAACCTTATGATTGTGATGGTTTAATTGCTCTGGAACAGAGGGCAATAGATTTTGTTTGCAGCTCAAAAAAGTGAGCGCAAAAGAAAATATTAGAAGTTGTAATTTCATCAATAATACGGTATCAAATAATTAATAGGTTATCATAAAATCTTCGGCCAAAATTTTTCTGAGGTAAAAAATAAGTTCCTCGGCATTTTTTTGACTAAAGACCATAGGAGGTTTGATCTTTAATACATTATTGTCCGGGCCATCCGTGCTCATAAGAATACCATGGTCCTTCATTTGGTTGGCCAAATAATCGGTCTGGGCCGCCAAAGGTTGCATTTTAGCGTTCACCAACTCTATCCCCAGAAAAAGACCCTGTCCCCTTACATCTCCGATAATTGGAAAGTTCAATGCCAAGGCCATAAGTTCTTTCTTCAGATAGTTTCCGACCTCCAAGGCATGTTTCTGCAACTTTTCACGTTTTACAACCCTC
>Ga0208032_1000071_pt1 | contig 99129 bp, 85 predicted proteins | sample MalvirAntarct_66_FD_184254 | JGI IMG/M metagenome (GOLD analysis project Ga0208032, IMG submission 184254) | Marine viral communities from the Global Malaspina Expedition - Malaspina viral metaG Antarct_66 (SPAdes) (version 2) | ecosystem: Environmental > Aquatic > Marine > Oceanic | place: West... | reverse complement strand
GATATGTTAGAATTTATAATTCAAGGTTTAGAGGCCAATGTAAGGAACAAAAAAATGAAAAAATGATTTTTAATAATATGAAAAATCCTACTTCTGAAAAATGACATAAAATTATTTTTACATCCTTTTATTATCATATTATTAGTGTTTTTCGTTAAATGATGAATTAAATTTACTGAAACTTATAATTATCAGAATAAAACACAGCATTTCGCAGCTGATGTTATACGAATAACAGATATTTAATGGTCTAGATAATCTCAAATTGAACAATATGAAAGATAGAATAGATGAAATGGATTTCAAAATTTTAAGTTTGCTGGCAGACAATGCACAGATGCCCTATACCGAAGTAGCTAAAAAGGCGGGTATTTCCCCAGGCACTGTACATGCCCGGACAAAGAAAATGATAAATTTGGGGCTGATAAAGGGGGCAACCCTAAATCTGGACTACAGCAAGATTGGATGGAAAATGACCATTTTTCTAGGAGTTTATCTACGTGAAAGTTTTATGTACAAACAAGTTATCGAGGCCCTGCAAAAGGTGCCGGAAGTGGTCAAAATTCACCACAGTACGGGCAAGTACGATATTTTTCTTAAAATGCACGCCAGGGATAGTATGCATTACCGTGATGTGTACCAGGATACCATTTTAACCATAGACGGGATAAAAGGGGTAGAGTCTTTTATGTCCGTGGAAGAAAACATGAGCCGACATATTTCTTTTGAGTGATTTGTATTTTTCCAACTATAGGTTCTCCTAATATGAAAAAAATAGATTGACCATTAAAACAAATGGTTTCATTTTACCTCATTGATTGCGGTATCAGCACTTCTATTAAGTAGTTTCATGGATATTGAATCCACTAAGAACAAGGGGGCGACCACTAAATCTCGCCCTCTTGTTTATGAATTTTTAGATGCTACAGGGCCCTAAACCCACCAATTATACCTCCACTTAAGAATAACCTGAAATACTTCATAGGATTTAGATATTTTTCATTTCCGCCACCAAATCTGTCAAAGCCGCCTTGGCGTCACCGAAAAGCATGGAGGTTTTGGTATTATAGAACAATTCGTTCTCTATCCCTGCATAACCAGCGTTCATACTCCGTTTGTTTACGATGATATGTTTGGCATTTTCCACATCCAAAATTGGCATACCGTAAATAGGACTTGCCGGATTGTTGTGTGCTGCCGGGTTAACAACATCATTCGCCCCAACAACCAATACTATATCGGTATTGCTAAATTGGGGGTTAATATCTTCCATTTCAACCAACATATTGTATTCTACATTGGATTCGGCCAATAACACATTCATATGTCCCGGCATGCGGCCGGCTACAGGATGGATTGCATATTTTACATTTACCCCTCTTTTTATCAATATTCCTTCCAACTCATGAATTACATGTTGAGCCTGTGCAACTGCCAAGCCATAGCCCGGAACTATGACCACATTGTTTGCGTAATTCATCATAATGGCAGCATCGCTGGCCGTGGTGCTTTTTATAGACCCTAAGGCCTTATTCTCACCTGCTGTTGCAGCTGCTCCCCCAAAAGCACCAAAAATTACGGATCCCAAGGTCCTATTCATGGCCTTGCACATTGCCACAGTTAGGATAATACCGGCAGAACCCACTAATATACCCCCTACGAGCATTACCATATTATTATATAAAATACCTGTTATGGCTGCAGCAATACCTGTCAGGGAATTCAATAAAGAGATTACCACGGGCATATCAGCGCCTCCTATAGGAAGCACAAATAGAATTCCATAGATAAGGCCAGCAGCCAATAGTGCATACAAAAACAGTTGACTATCTACACTGGAAGCGACCATAAATGCCGCAAAAATGATAATTCCTATAATAGTAATGTTGTTTACAATGTTGTAATAGGGTATCCTTACCACGCTTTTTAAGGTGCCGTTCAATTTGCCCCAGGCAATTAAACTACCGGAAAAAGTAATGGCCCCGATTATTATACCTGAAACTATAGTCAAGGACTGGGTAGCATTGGTTACATTTTTACCGTATTCCACTAGGCCAATAAGTGCTGCACTTGCACCCCCAAAACCATTGAATAAAGAGACCAATTCCGGCATCTTCGTCATTTCTACCTTTATGGCGATCAACCAGCCTATGATGGACCCTATAAGAATTGCTATTCCCACTAGGATATATATAAGGGGGGGAACCTCCAATTCATGAACAAAAACAGTTCCCAAAATGGCCAATCCCATACCGGCCGCCGCTATTAGATTGCCTTTTTTTGCCGTTTCCGGGTGGCCCAACATTTTTAGGCCAACTATAAATGTTACGGTTGCAATCAGATATATAATATTCAATAAAACTCCCATTATTTTTTTCTTTTAAACATTTGTAACATTCTATCGGTAACCGCAAAGCCACCTACCACATTTAAGACACCCAGGACAACAGCAACGAATCCCAATGAAAGGGCTACATAATCGGTTGGGTCTGCATGTAACATCACTAAAATTGCGCCGACAATTACAACGCCGCTCAAGGCATTTGCGCCCGACATTAAAGGTGTATGCAAAACAGCAGGAATGCTCTTTATTACCTCTATCCCAACAAATATGGCAAGGATAAGGATATATGTAATCTGTAGGTTATTCTCTATAAATTCCCAAAACTCGTTCATTGTTTAATTATTTAATTTTTTCTAATAGTTCCATTTTGGACGATCAAGGTCTCATCTGTAATTTCTTCCCCCAGATCCCATTTAAAATTGGTCCCTTCGGTTAAGTGTATAATATAGTTGTAGATGTTTTTCGCATATAGATCACTAGCATTTGTGGAAACGCTTCTTGGGTCAATACTGGTGCCAATGACCTTTACTCCATTTTTTACTATGGTCTTATTAATCTCACTTACTTCACAATTTCCTCCTTGGGCAGCGGCCAAATCTATGATTACTGCACCATTTTTCATGTGCATTACCTGTTCTTCCGTAATTAAAATCGGTGCTTTTCTACCAGGGATATTGGCAGTTGTAATAACCAAGTCCGCCTTGAACAATGATTTGTTTACTGCCTCTTTTTGTCTTTTTTGGTAATCTGCCGAGGCTTCCTTGGCGTAGCCCCCTTCTGTTTCCTCTCCCTCATTGTCTACCGAGATAAATTTGGCCCCCAGGGATTCCGCTTGCTCCTTGGTTTCAGATCTTATATCCGTGGCTTCTACTATAGCTCCCAATCTTTTGGCAGTCGCTATGGCTTGTAGGCCTGCAACCCCAATACCATAGATCAATACCCTGGCGGGAGCAATGGTTCCTGCCGATGTCATCATCAAAGGAAAGATTTTGGTCATTTCAAAGGCTCCCAAAATCACCGCTTTATAGCCCGCCAGATTGTTTTGGGAACTTAATACATCCATATCCTGGGCTCGGGAAATTCTTGGGATGGCATCCATGGAAAATGCGCTAACACCCTTGCTGGCAATGGCTTTGATTAGTTCTGGATTGGATTTGTGGTACAATTTACTGATCAAAATCTGCCCTTTATCGACCAGCTTTAAATCTTCTTCATCAAAGGGATTGATTTTTAGGAGTACCTCGGCTTCATGGAAAATGACTGCTCTTTTTTCAACAGCCACCCCAACATTTTTATAATCAGAATCTTTAAAGGAAGAGTACTCTCCTGCTCCTTCCTCCGCAAGGAGTTCAAATCCTGATGCAATTAATTGTTTTGCAATGTTAGGTGTAATGGCAACGCGTCTTTCTCCATCCAAGGTTTCTTTTAAAATACCTATTTTCATTTTGGTTAATGGTTTGGTTATTTATGATGTAAATTAACTTATTGGTTATGAATATTGAAAATTGGCGAAATTAGAGAATTAACAAAGTATTTTAGGTCACTCATAAGAAAGATTACAATTTTTGTGTTAATTGTTTGATAATTTGCAATAAGATGGCAAAACCACTAGACCATGCCTTTTTATTAATGTTACAATTGGCCATTCAATTCTACAATAATAAGCTTGGAGAGGGATTTGGGCATCCTGTACTGTCTGCCTCTTGTCTATATGTTAATATTACATTGGCCAATTTTACTGCTGATTTATTACTTCTGCAATAACCTATTCATCTGGTACAGGGAAATTGAAATTTGGATTATTCTATTACAATTATTTTGAGAATTGCCGCTTTTGAACTTCATCGCTCCATTGGATAAAATTACACTAGGAATCTCGCGAAGGACCTTAATTGAAGCTGTAATAGTACCGTTTATCGAATTTTAAACCCCTTTTATCGGTATTCTGACACACATAAAGTAAGTGTTTCTCAACATAAATAAGAAAAGTATTACAAAAACGTTAATCTTCGCATTCGAATAGTTTACCAAACCAAAAGTAATAACCTTATGAATTTCAGTTTCCCGCATCGCAATCAATTTATTTTTAAATTGGGATTTTTGCTTCTCGTTTTATTTGGATTTCAAATAAATGTAGCACAAACAACGCCTGTATTTACAAATCCTTTAGGTGTTCAAGATTTTTCAAGTGCTAACTATATAACTAGTAAATATTTGACTAGTTCCACCACTACTAGAAAACTTGGACTTGAGTTTTCCAATGATGGTTCTAAAATGTACTCTATTGGTTTCGACGATGATTTTATTATTGAATACACCTTATCTACTCCCTACTCCGTATCTACTGCCAATCGTACTTTTGAATTAAATGTGGTAGCTAATGGAGAATGGCCAAGAGGTTTGGCCTTCAATGCGGATGGCACCAAAATGTTTATAAAAAGTGGCAGAACCAAGACGATCTATGCATATGACTTGGCAACTCCCTATGACCTTTCAACAGCAATAATAGGAACAGATAGTTTTGATCTTAATCCATATACCACTATAAATGTGGAGGGAGTAGATTTTAATCCAGATGGGACAAGAATGTATCTTACAAATAGTAGGACTAATTCCTCTTCTATTGAGCAATTTAATTTGAGTATTCCATTTCAGATTTCTACAGCTAGTTATTCGGGTACAAAGGACATATCATCCCGTTTTTCAGGTAGTGTATACGGTATTACTTTTGGTAATGGTGGAACTCAGATGTTCATTGGGCACTATAGTGATGGTCGCGTAGTTGAATATTCACTAAGTACACCCTACGATGTTAGCACTGCTACGCTCACTGCCAATAACGGAAATGTTTTTTCCTTAAGTACGCCAACCGATATCGTTTTTAGTACAGCATTTGATAAAGTGTTTATTTTTCGTTACGGTCAAAGTAGTGTTTATGAATATACTATAGGAAATAAGTCTTTAGAATTTCCGGAAAACGGCACTGCTATAGTTACAGATGTTGATGCCAATGACGGAGATGGTGGGACTAGTGACTCAGGGATTTCCTACAGTTTGGCCAGTGGAGGTGATAATGATTTGTTCAACCTAAACACCAGTACTGGAGAATTAACTTTTGTATCCCCCCCGGATTATGAGACTCCAATTGACGCTAATACTGATAATAGTTACAATATAACTGTTACTGCCACAGATGGCGACGGCAGTACCCAGCTAGATATCATTATTGAGGTAACCAACTTGGACGAAACTGATCCTACACTGGTTCTTACCGGTGACTTTACCAAAGCTACCGATAACGATAATTGTTTTTATACCGTACAAGGAACGGAGTTTGACCCCAGCACCGCGACGGATGACAGTGGTAGTTTAGCTTCTTTGACCTATTCCCTTCAAAAAATGACACCCAATCCCAATCTTATCGAAGAAAATTTTGATACAGGAAGTTGGGATGCCAATAACTTTGAACTGGGAACGAATACGGGTTCTGTGGTCAACGGAACCTACAAAAGCGACACAAGCAGTCGTGGTACGCTTAGAACAGCCGCAGATTTTGTCCCTACATTGGCAAATCCACTCTATGTTTCTGCTACGCTTAGTTATACGGGTGGAGAAGGTATAGCATTCGTTGGAACCAGAAGTACAGGGGAACAGCCATCAGGTCAGTTTAATTCTGAACCCCAAGGGTTAAATCTCCGAATACATAATTTCAATGATGGACAAACAAGTACCGCAACAGGATATGATTTACAACCGCGGCCAGGTAATACTTTTTATACTAATCCTGTAAGATTTGAAATTATTGATGACGGTGCTTCCATGTCTGTAACCATGACCAATTTGGTCACGGGAGATTCGCATTCGTTTTCTTACAATACCAATTATACATCAGGGTCCAATAGGGTTGTTTTCTCTGGTGATTATTCCGTTTCATGGGATGATATTCAAATAAGTATTGGTGCCCATGAGTACATTCAGGAATATCAAAATGGTAGTAATTCGGTGGCAGGCATCACCTTGGAACCAGGAGAAAATATCATTGTTTGGAGCGCAGAAGATGCCGCTGGAAATGCAGTTAGTAAATCACAAGTTATTACTGTTGAAGATACTATTGATCCCGTAGTAGTAACACAAAATATGACTATTACTTTGGATAATAATGGAGAGGCATCCATTATCCCTTCGGAGATCAATAATAACTCTACAGATAACTGCGGTATTGATACAATTGTTTTGGATAAACAGAATTTTACCGCAAGTGATACTGGCGAAAACATGGTAACTTTAACTGTTACGGATGTTAATGGCAATTCAAATTCCGAAACAGCCGTAATAACGGTCATAAATACTGATGTCAATAATGATGGTTTACATGACGAGGCTTTTGTTACTAGATGGAAAACCGATAATCCCGGTTCTTCAAATAGCACTTCCATTAAAATTGGCACAATTGGTGCCGGCTATAATTATGATGTGGATTGGGATGGCGATGGTATCTTTGATGAGTTTGGTTTAACGGGATTTGCAACACATGATTATGGTACCCCTGGTACCTACACTGTTCAGATCAAAGGAGATTTTCCTAGGCTCAACTTTATTGGACCGTTTGATCCTCAAAAATTATTGACAGTTGAACAATGGGGAACCATACAATGGACATCAATGTTGCAGGCATTTAGAAACTGTTTCAACTTGACTATCCAGGCCACCGATGCTCCTGATCTTTCAGGGGTAACGGATATGTCCTACATGTTTTATAATGCAACTTCATTGAATCAAGATATTGGGTCATGGGATGTTGCCAATGTGAGTAATATGCAAGGTCTATTTCAAGGAGCCAATGTATTTAACCAGAATATTGGACCCTGGGATGTTTCAAATGTAACCAATATGCAAGGGATGTTTTTCCAAGCAAGTGCCTTCAATCAAAATTTAGATGCTTGGAATGTCTCTAAGGTAGAGTATATGGGTGGTATGTTCCAAGAAAGTAGTTCATTCAACCAAGCAATCGGTTCTTGGGACGTTTCTTCAGTAAAGGAAATGACCAATATGTTTAGGGACGCCACTGCTTTTAATCAAGATATAGGTTCATGGAACGTTTCCAATGTTACCTCTATGGGGGGTATGTTTGAAAATGCAACCAGCTTTAATCAGGACATCGGTTCTTGGGATGTTTCTTCGGTTACCAATATGCACAGTATGTTTATGGATGTTCATTCATTCAATCAAGATATAAGTGGGTGGGATGTTTCCATAGTTACCGATATGGGTAGTATGTTTTATGGGGCTAGCTCATTTAATCAAAGTATCTCATCCTGGAATGTTTCGGCCGTTACCGATATGATTTCAATGTTCAAGAATGCAACCAACTTTAACCAAGACATTGGTTCATGGGATGTTTCCAATGTATCGGGTACATCATGGATGTTCGAGGGAGCGAGTGCCTTTGATCAGGATTTGGGTGATTGGGTATTGACCAATAATTACCAAATGGTAAGTATGTTCGATGGTACCAGTCTGTCCGTGGCAAATTACGATTCATTTCTAATTGGCTTGTCCCAAGTAACACCGCTATACCCTAACAGTGGTGCACGGTTAGGTGCCAGCAATGCCCAATATTGCAACGCAGTGGCCGCACGTCAGATTCTAACGGATACTTATGGCATCACAATTACGGATGCCGGACAATATTGCGATGTGGATGAAGATGGAATTGTTGATTCATCTGATAATTGCCCGTTAATTGCCAATGCCGATCAAGCAGATAATGATGTTGATGGTGAAGGAGATGTTTGTGATACCGATGACGACAACGATGGCACACCCGATACAGAAGATGCCTTCCCATTTGATCCCACAGAGGATACAGATTCCGATAATGATGGTACTGGCGACAATGCCGATACCGATGATGACAATGATGGCACACCCGATGCAGAGGATGCATTCCCATTGGATCCTACAGAAGATACAGATACTGATAATGATGGTACTGGCGACAATGCCGATACCGATGATGACAATGATGGCACCCCTGATGCAGAGGATGCACTCCCATTAGATCCTACAGAAGATACAGATACTGATAATGATGGTACTGGCGACAATGCCGATACCGATGATGACAATGATGGCACCCCTGATGCAGAGGATGCATTCCCATTAGATCCTACAGAAGATACAGACACTGACAATGATGGTACTGGCGACAATGCCGATACCGATGATGACAATGATGGCACACCCGATACAGAGGATGCCTTCCCATTGGATCCTACAGAAGATACAGATACTGACAATGATGGTACTGGCGACAATGCCGATACCGATGATGACAATGATGGCACCCCTGATGCAGAGGATGCCTTCCCATTGGATCCTACAGAAGATACAGATACTGACAGTGATGGTACTGGCGACAATGCCGATACCGATGATGACAATGATGGCACCCCTGATGCAGAGGATGCACTCCCATTGGATCCTACAGAAGATACAGATACTGACAATGATGGTACTGGCGACAATGCCGATACCGATGATGACAATGATGGCACCCCTGATACAGAGGATGCACTCCCATTGGATCCTACAGAAGATGCAGATACTGACAATGATGGTACTGGCGACAATGCCGATACCGACGATGACAATGATGGCACATTGGATACAGAAGATGCCTTCCCATTGGATCCTACAGAAGATACGGATACAGATGATGATGGTACTGGAGATAATGCCGATTTGGATGACGATGGTGATGGCCAAAGTGACGAAGACGAAACAGACTGTGGGTCGGACCCCTTGGATCCATCTTCCATCTCAGCGGATGCCGATAACGATTCAATTCCAGATTGCGTTGATGATGATTTTGAAATTGAGGACAACGATTCGGATATAGAGGAAGAAGGAACCATTGTTTATGCACAGGCCTTCACCCCTAATGGCGATAATATAAATGATACTTGGATAATACAGGGAATAGAAAAATTTCCATCAGCTGTGGTTACCGTCTTTAACCGTTACGGGAATGAGGTGTTCAAGACCACCAATTACAACAATAATTGGGATGGCAGACGCAGATCCAATTCTGAGAAACTTCCTCCAGGGTCCTACTACTTTGTTATTGACCTACATAATGGTAAGGCACCTGTCAACGGCTGGCTATTTCTAAATTATTAACCAAACCCCCAAAACATTTAAAAAGCATGAAAATCAATAAGCTATATATCTATTTATTTATGTTTTTCCTTTCGGGAAACATTATGGCACAACAGGACCCAAATTATTCTTTCTATAGGTACTCGATGAATTTAGTGAATCCAGCCTATGCGGGAGCCAGTAATAGTACAGAATTTGCTGCTAGCATACGGAGTCAATGGTCCGGGGTGGCAGGTGCCCCGGAGACCCAAAGTTTTTTGGCAAGTACCAATATAGGAAGTAAGGTTGGTTTGGGAGTAAGTATTATTAACGATAAGACTTTTATCGAGACCCAGACTTCGGTGGCCATAGATTTTTCATACCTGGTAAAATGGTCAGAAAATGCCAATATTTATTTTGGATTAAAGGCTTCCGGCAATTCCTATAATGCGAATACCGATGGTCTAACCACCTTTGGCATAGGTTCCGATCCTTCATTGATGGATTTAAATGGAGGTGTAAACCCCAATATAGGGGCCGGGGTCTATTTTCAGGGCAAGAAACTTTCCTTGTCCTTCTCCATGCCCAAATTGTTGAAAGCGGACCGACTGGAGCAACAGGGCGGAACGGCCAGTGTGGGCAAGAACAAACTCCATTTGTATTTTATGGGTGCTTACGATTTTGAAATTAATGAAAGGCTTGTATTAAAACCTTCATCAATGATAAGACATGTGGAAAGTTCTCCCTTATCCGTGGATCTTACCTTGGCTTTGAATTATAACAGTATCTTCGAGTTTGGTACCGCTTATAGGATCGATGAAAGTTTTGGAGGTTTTACACTTTTTAATATCTCCCATAATTTAAGGGTAGGATATGCCTATGAATCGTCTTTGGATTCTGCAATCATGAACGACGCTAACGGTACACATGAGATATTTCTTAAGGTTCACCTTTGATTTGTAAATGAGAAAATGGATTATACCAATAATCATCAAAGCGATAATCAATTGGACGGTTTCCCTTGAGTTGTAACTTACTATTGTAAAAGGGAGCCTTGGAAGTATAGTCTTTAAACCATCAGTAATACCATTATTATTGATGGTTTTTATATTGAAAATACCAGTTGATATTTATCAGAACCCATTGGAATGGTGTATGATTTTTCGCTTCGGGAATGCCCTTAAGCTGTATTATTTGTCCTTGACCACATTATGGGCCGCTCTCATCTGTTCACTATCCCAATGATTGTCAAATTCAATAATTCCTCTTTTAAGATCTTCTTCCAATTGTTTTTCCTGCTGTTTAATCTCTTCTTTGGCCTTAAATATATATTCCTCCTTGGTTTTAGGTTTATCGGCCATTCGTCTCAGGCCTTCCTCATCATATTGAATAAATTTTTGGGCCTGTCTGTAAATGGTGTATTTTCTAAATCCCAAATGGTTCAAAGCATCACCAGCCATCTTAACGGAGGTTTCCAAAGATTCCCTGTACACATCTTCAACACCCATATTTAATAAATCATACGCATCATATCTATTTTTTGCACGTAACATTAGTTTAACGTTTGGATATTTCTCTTTGACCATTTTGGCAAGATGAATTACGTTATCGCTATTGTCTATAGCGGATATTAGAATCTTGGCCTCTGCTATACCGGCCGATTCCAAAAGATCCATGCGCGTGGCATCCCCATAATATACTTCAAAACCCATTTTTCTAAGAAGATCTACCCGGTTGGAATCGTTATCCAAGATGGTGGCTTCAATGCCATATGATCTGAGGAACCTTCCTACGGTACTTCCAAAATGGCCAAAACCTACCAAAATAACTTTGTGGGTCTTGGCTATATGATCTACCTGTCTTGTTTCTGCTTTTTTGGTTCCAACCCTCGGTAGGATCAATCGTTCATTTATTATTCCAAGTATGGGCGTAAGGGTCATGGTAAGTGCCGTTACAACCAACATCATATCCAACTCTACCCTATCCAGAATATTTAATTGATAGGCAAAAGAAAGTAGTACAAAAGCAAACTCCCCGATTTGGGCCAGTCCTATAGTGAGGAGCAGTCTTTGATCGGCCTTGAGCTTAAAAATGGCAGCGACCAAGAATAGTATTAGGGCCTTTAAAACAATTACGGCGACTACCAGCCCACTAATCATTAAGGGGTTGTCCCCAATAACAATAAAATTAATGGAGGCACCGACCGCCATAAAGAACAAGCCCAACAATAGGCCTTTAAAGGGTTCCAAATTACTTTCCAGCTCATGTTTAAATTCACTGGTAGCCAATACCACCCCTCCAAGAAAAGCTCCTAAGGCCGGACTTAGTCCAACCAATTCCATGAGATAGGCCAGGGCAATAACGATTAGCAATGCTGAGGCAGATAGGAGCTCCCTAAGTCTTGTTTTGGCCACCAGCCGCAACATGGGAACAAAGAAATATCTACCGGCAAGAACCACTGTCACTACCGATAGAAAAATGGCCAAGGCCTGAAACCCCAGGGGTAAATTTTCGAGCAGATAGATATGATCCGAATGATCGTCGGCAATGGCAGCTTTTTCCGAGTCCGTAAGCAAGGGGATAACCGCCAACATCAAAATAACTATAATATCCTGAAAAAGAAGTATGGAAAATGATGAAGCCCCGTAGGTGGTATTCATCAATCCATTTTCTTTAATTGTCTGTAAGGTTATGGCAGTGGAGGAGAGTGATACTGCCATGGATATGATCAACGAAACTTTCCAATCAAAGCCGATCGTGGTAAACAGCAGGAAGGAAACAATCATGGTACCCAAAACCTGGGCCCCACCCATACCAATTATGGTTTTCCTCATTTGCCAAAAGCTTTTTGGTTCTATCTCAAGGCCTATTAGAAAAAGCATCATGACCACACCAAATTCGGCAAAGTGAAGTATGTCCTGACCTTCATCACCAACAAAGCCTAAAAGATAAGGCCCTATTAGTATTCCTGCCAAGAGGTAGCCCAATACAGAACTTAATCCGAACTTTTTGGCTATGGGGACACAAATAATTGCGCCGGTCAGAAATACAATTGCTGCAAAAAGTATACTACCGCTCATTTGGATGTTACCTTTTTTAGTTGGGGAGTGTCATTTAAAAATTCACAGTTTCTGATCTTGTCAAAAGGCAAGCTTTGCCGTAATTCACATATTAATTGTTCGTATTTCAAGGTGTATTCTTCCAGGTCCTTATCCGAGATGTTATGGGTTCCCATAACCGTAAATGGCGGAAGATATTCCATGCCACAGAGTCTGGCGGTCTGCTCAAAAGGTCTCAAAAATTCATTTACAGAATAATTATTGCTTCCCTCCGAACAGTAAACGGCCCTGGTTCCCCCAGTGGTAATGACATTTAAACATTTTTTGGATTGTAGTGCCGTGCCATTTGCGCCATAGGCCCATCCGAATTCCAGAACAACATCCATCCATTGTTTCATTAAAGGCGGGCAACTGTACCAATAAAAAGGATGGTGCCAAACAATAACATCATGTTCGGCCAAAAGTTTTTTTTCACTGGTGATATCTATGTTAAAATCAGGATAGCGCTCATATAGGTCATGAAAAGTAACGCCTTCCTTGTTTTCTATCATTTTGACCAGGGCTTTGTTTGCTCTGGATTGTTCAAATTTAGGATGTGCAAACAAAATTAATATTCGATTCATACTATTAATTTAATGGAAAACATGGAAACTAAGGTTTCATTCACAATATTTATGGCATTCCTACCTTGTAATGAGACCCTTACTCTTCAATTTCTATCTCCTCCAAACCATTATTAAAAGTGGTTGGCAGTTCAAATACTTCCAACTCAAAATAGGGTAGCGCCGCCAACAAATGGTCAAAAATATCGGCCATAATATACTCGTAGTTTTCCCAACGCTTATCACTGCTAAAGGCATAAATTTCCAAAGGTATTCCTTGGGAAGTAGGGGGCAATTGTCTGGTCATTAGGGTCATTTTCTGGTTTATAGCGGAATGGTTCTTTAGGTAAGTCTCCACATATTTTCTAAAAACCCCAATATTGGTCAAGTTCCTTCCGTTTATGGCCATTTGTTTATCAATACCATGCTCTTTGTTGTACGTGTCTATATTGCTATTTCTAGTTTCTATATACTTAGTAATTATCTGAATACCTTTTAAGGTTTCAATATTTTCTGCAGTAAGGAATTTGATGCTTTTCTGTTTTATAAGCAGGGCGCGTTTAATCCTACGGCCTCCCGAAGCCTGCATTCCCCTCCAGTTTTTGAACGAATCGGAAATAAGGGAATAGGTAGGAATTGTAGTAATGGTCTTGTCAAAATTCTGGACTTTTACCGTGGCAAGTGAAATTTCGGTAACATTGCCATCGGCTCCAAATTTTTCAAAGGTTATCCAATCCCCAATCCGGACCATGTCATTGATACTTACCTGTATGCTTGCTACAAGACCTAGAATAGTATCTTTAAATATTAAAAGGATTACCGCAGAGGCAGCACCCAAGGTGGTAAAGAATTTCCAAATGGTAATGTCGGTCAATACGGCAAAAAAAGTAAGTATCCCTCCAATCCAAGCGAATATCATAAATACTTGAATATAGCTATCCAAAGGCTTGTCCTTCATATGGGGCAAGGTCTTTAGATAATCCTTAATGCTTCGGAGCAAGCTTCGTATCAATACTAGCACCAAGATTACGGCTAGGATTTCGATTGCCTTCAGTACAAAGCCTTCGGTATTTTCAAAATCGAGGAAGGCCAAAGGAAGATATCGGTACAACAACCACAGGGGTATAATGTGGGCCACATATCTGGGAACCTTATTGAAAACTAAAAAATCGTCAAAATTGGTCTTGGATTGTCTGGCGAACCTGACCGATAGGAAACGGAATAGTTTCCAAAGGATATAATCCATTAATAGGGCCACTAAAATTATTCCTATAAAAAGAATTAATGCATTTAGGTAGGAGGCCATATTGGCTTCCAGACCAGATTGGATCAGGTAATCGTAAATTAATCGTCTTAAACCGTTGTTCATGACCAGAATGCAATGTTGAATATTTGGCAAAAATAAGGATTGAGGTTCAGTTGTGGCAGGAGATATTAAAAAAGTATGGTTTGTTGACCCTTATTTTATTGTTTGTTTTGAAAATTCGAGAGTAAGAAAAAAGCTGAATTTTATTTGTTTGAAAGTAATAAATTGAATAATGCCTACTTCATTGAATATATGTTATTCTGTTTTTTTGTGCTGAGGCAAAGGTGACTTTATAAAGTCATGAGGATGGATCATAAATATTGCCGCAGGTGTTTTTTAAAATATTCGGCACTATCCGCCGCACTTTGCATAGGATTTGCCTTAAAATTTCCACCTTGTTCCAAATAATAGAACTCCAATCCCGATTTTTTAGGGTCTGGAAGAATTGATCGGTAATCAATGGATCCATTGCCCAATTCTGAATAGTCCCTACTAATTTTATCCATGTCCTTGATATGCCACATTACGTAACGCCCAGGTTGTTTCTCTATTAATTCCTTTGGAGTTAGTGTGGAGGAATGCATTACCCAGTACATATCCATCTGGAGTTTTACCAAAGAAGCATCCGTTTCGTTTAATATGATGTCAAATCCGCTTTGGCCTCCGTAATCTTCAAATTCATAGCCGTGATTGTGATAGGCAAATCCTAGTCCAGCCTCATTAACTTGTTCCCCTATAAGGTTGAGTTTGCGGGACATTAATTTGAAGTTATCCAAAGTCCGCTGTTCCGGAGCAATATAGGGCCAGGTGATATATTTGCTATCAATAGCCTTGGCTGCCAGAATACACTGATCTACATAATGTTTTAACGCCTCATCGGATTTTTCCAAGTAAGGGGAAAAGCTGTAATGTCCGCTTGTAATGGATAATTGCAGGTCATCCAAAATAGTCTTCAATTCAGAAGGAGTATAGCCATAAATAAGGCCCTTGTCAGCATCAAAGCCATAGAATTCGAAGTCCTCGTAGCCCATTTCCTTTAAGGCCTTAATGGTGGCAAGGGGATTTTCGGCCATATCGGTACGTACAGAAAACAACTGATAACCCATCTTGTATTTTGGTTGCCCCAATATAGAAAATGAACTTAAGGGCATTAAAGCCGATGCGCTTAGGACTGCTGTTTTACCTATAAAATTTCTCCTGTTCATTTGGCAATTTATTATGTTGGGTTAGGGGTATGGCCTTTAATTAAACTTGAAGTTAGTTAATTTTTACCTACTTATGGTTTCCTTGTTCACAATATTGCCATCAACATCATAATGAATAAACTCAATAATAGGAGTATTCCCTTCCCGATGTATTTTTACGGCCAAAAATCCACCCTTGACCCTTAGGAACTTGTGCTCGGGACGTTTATCGTTTGCATCCCATCCCTGGGCATGGGAGTCGCTTGATGGGCCTTGGCTAAATTCCATAAGGCCGGTCTCCGGATCAACGGAAACGTATTGCCAATGCCTATCCCCATTGATTACGAGCATTTTTTGATCGGAAAGGTATTTACGCAACCAATCGCCCTCTGTTTTAAAGGAAACATTGGAATGATTGTCAATTTTTCCTTTGGCCCTATCCGGACCTACCACGGGGGTGGGCGAGCTTAGTATCTTAAAAATGGCATCCGAGGCTTCCACCGTTTGTTTAAACCACTCTATCTGCTCCTTCCCCCAAATACTTTTGTCTGCTCCGTCAGGAGCTTTATTGTCACTTCTGTAATCCCTACCTTCTACCATCCATATTTGTAGATCTTTTCCCCACCTAAAGGTTCTATAAGATTTGTCCATGATAGGGGCCTGTTCGTTCCAGATTAACAGGCCATCCTCAAAACTCAGTTCACCAAAAGGGGAGGAGGTGGGCATGGCATCGTCCTTTAACAGATCGTGGTCGTCCTTTTGTAAGTAAAGGGGAGTATTGTTGTAGAAATTGTTCAAAGAAGGCCAGGAATTAATGGCGTGCCATTTATGTCTGGCCAATTCTAATTTATAGGCCATGGGCCCGGCTTTGTCGTAATAAACATAATCTCCTGTTTGGCAGTGAAACAGCGGATTTAGTTTTAGCATATTATCATATATCTTAAAGCCTCTTTCAGGATCGTCATAGGACCAAAAGTATTGACAGGTGGAAGAGGTGAAGAGGACAGGCACCACTTCATTTGCTTTGGGAGCAGTGGTAAACCTTCCCTGTATTTCGGTAACGGGTGTTTCAGATCCTTTTCTTCCCCTAATGGTTACGGTATAGTCCGTATTGGATTTTAGACCGGAAACCTTGTGTTTAAAAGTAAAGTCTTTATACTCCGAAACATATTCCCATGGGGTATTTATCACAGTGTCTTTAGAACGGACCTCAATGCTGATTTGCCCGAAGGTACCCTCCACGGCCCCGTCCATTTGATTTACCGGCATATCATTGTCAAAATCGATAGGGCTTCTAAAGGGAGCCCCTTTCTGTTGATGTTTTATGGGTACCGGCTTTTCGTATTGGCACAATCTGGTCCATAGTATGGCAGAGGAATCGGTTAATTCTCCTATCTTAAAGCCATTGGTAAAGTATACTTGGCCACTATTTTGGGCTTGTGCTGGAGCCACTAAAACAGCTAAAATTACTACTAACACTAAAAACGTTCTCCTCATTTTATTTATTAGTTGTTACTGGTTTGTGGAGTGACCTTGGTAAAATTCATTCCAAATACATTTTTACTAGATGGCCGTAAACTATAAACACTTAGGTTACTGTATGACCCATTTTCATGTATAGCATTCAGAACTTCATTTTGAAATTCAGTTGATATTTTGGAGCCAAGAACAATAAATTCTAATGCGTTTGGAGCAAACTTATATTTCCCGCTTTTCACTTTAATAATTCTTTGTTCATATTCCATTTGCCACAGAAACGACTTAACACTAACCAAATGACTCATTCCTTTTGCAAATTGGTCATGGTCACTTGGATCGAATTCCATTACTTCAAAACTCTCATCTTTTTGAACATATTTTACCGGCCACGAATTAAAGTAATCTTTGTCTAATGTTCCATTATATCCCATGCATATTCCTTGATGAAAATCCGAGTAATGTGACCACATCATAAGGTTACTGCAATTTATTGTGAAAGAAGCAACTCCAATATTTTGAATTTGATTTGAATTAATCTCCTCGAGTATATGTACGCCATCAGTTTTAGCAAGTTCCTTGGCCTGTCTCCTCCTTTCTGCTCTGGAATCTCCCGGGTAATGCTTCTGAATGTATTTTTTAATAGTAATCGGGTCATCTTTCATTTTAATTAAACCAGGAAAACAATCGTATGGGTCATTAAGTTGATCGGGTCTGCTAAAATATATATAACCGTTCTTGATTTCGTCAATAACATGATTCTTGACAGGTCTATGGCGCCAAAGTAGGCTCGATCCAATTAATTTATCTTTTAGCTCTTGATTCTTTAATTTCATAGTTTAACTAAATCAATTTAGTTTTCCCTTCTGTATTTTCAAATATATGTTATTTCATCAAAACCCACATTGCTTTAAATAGTTGTTATAGGGTGGAAATAGTTCAAAGAAAAGTGAATAGGCTTAGGTATTTTTTGAATATTCTTAAAATTCACTTGTCATTTTAGATATAAAAATGTCCTGTAGAATAGCCAATTCCTTTTTGTATTTTAAGTCGGTCCTAGAGGCAAAATAGAGGGTGTTTTCAGTAGGGGTGTTGCCTTCCCAGACCAATTTAATCTCATTGGAAGCAATGGCATCCTTACAAAGAAAATCGGGAACCAGAGCCAATCCATTTTCATTGCTCAAACATCTGATGATCGAATTTATACTTGGCAAGATGTAATTAGGCTTAAAAGTGGGACGTTTGTTAAAGTTTTTATACCAAAATTTCCTAAAGTGTTCCATTTCATTGGAAGCACTATACCACCTGTGTTGCAAAAGCTCTTGTTCCACAGTCTGTAGGTCCCCTTTTTTTAAGCGATCTTCTATTTTGAAGGTGTCTGTTCGTTTTCCGGCAACCAATACAATACTTTCCTTGGAAAAAGGAGTGTAGTTGACCAAAGTTGTTTTGTTGGTTTGTTTTTTTGGAGTTATTACCAAATCCAATATACCATTGTTCAAGTCTTTTATCAAGTCCATATGGTTTCCAAATTTTGCCACTAGATCGAATTCTAATTTTGGTACTTCTGGCTCTATGATCATTTGAAAGGTTTCAGAACACATGCCAATATGTAATGAAGGATTTTTCTCCTGCGTTGTTTTTTTAAAATGTTGTTCCGCTATCTCCAATACATTAATAGGGTCTATAATGTACTCGTAGAGAAATTTGCCTTCCTCGGTTGGGATCATTTTCCTTGAGGTACGTTCAAAAAGTTTTTTGCCCACGTAGGCTTCCAGGGCATTTAAATGAACACTTACTCCGGGTTGCGAAGCATATAAGGCTACGGAAGCCTTTGTTAAGGTTCCGTTTTCATAGATCTCTTTAAAGGTCCTATACCATTCCAAATTTACCATAACCATTAAAATTTTAATACAAAGGTATAATTTGTATTATTTTTAATATACATGTATTCCTATTATTTTTACACCATAATTAAAATGGTAAGCATGAAAAAGATATTTATTATTAATGGGGGACACCCATTTGCGCATTCAGGAGGCAGGTTTAATGAGACTTTGTTCAATACAACTATTGCGCACTTCCAATCCTTGGAAGGGTACGCTGTAAAATCTACACAGGTAGGGGAAAATTACGATTCCAAGGCGGAAGTGGAAAAGTTTAAATGGGCAGATTTAATTATATACCATTCTCCTATTTGGTGGTTTCAATTGCCTTTTGGCTTTAAAAAGTATATTGACGAGGTTTTTACTGACGGACACCAAAATGGTATTTACCACAGTGATGGAAGAAGTAGTAAGAATCCGGCCATTAATTACGGTACCGGTGGACTTTTAAAAGGTAAAAAGTATATTTTAACTACAAGCTGGAATGCACCAAAGGAGGCATTTACCTTGGAAGGGGAGTTCTTTAATGAGACATCCGTAGATGATGGGGTAATGTTTGGATTTCATAGAATGAATGCCTTTGCCGGATTGGAAAGACTTGCGACCCATCACTTTCACGATATGGAGAAAAATGCAGATGTTAAAAAGGAGTTGAAAGATTATAGGGATTTCTTGAGCCAAACGGAGAACAGGTTTATTTTGGAGGATTGTTCTGCAGGGTTAATAAATGCCGGCTAATGTCAAGACAAAATCCTTAGGCTTACACAATAACTATAGCTTTGATCCACTTCAACCGATAAGGAAATTCCATTAGGATCATATGCAATGACTTGGTCAAACCCATTAAATTTTAGGGAAATGTACTAAAAAGGAACCTCTTGCTTTAATTGCAGGCAAAATAAATATTGAATAATGTTAAAAAAAGCCATATCTTGAATAAGCAAAAAAAGCTTTAAAATATAGCCAACCATTAACATGCCCATTATGAAATTAAATAGATTTTTTTTAACCGTGGCCACGGTTATTGTAGTGTTTTTATCCACTGATAATGTATTTTGCCAGACTACGGATATCGCGGTTGTGGATAGTACTTCCAAAACAGAAAATAGATTAAAATTCGGTTTAGGGTTTGGCTTGAGCTTTGTTGGGGGTACCAACATTAGTTTAGCTCCAAATTTAATATATGAAGTAAGCGATAAGGTGAGTCTGGGTGGTGGAATCCAAGGCAGTTATACCTCTATCAAAGATTTGCAGAATACCACAACTTTCGGGGCGAACATCATAACCCAGTATAGACCGATCAGGCAACTGACTACCTTGTTGGAATTCGCCCAGCTCAAGGTGAATACCAAAACAGAAACATCTACTGGAAAAGTTACCGATGATTATTGGGACTCTGCACTCTTCGTTGGTCTAGGTTGGAATATTAACGAAAAAATATCCGTTGGGGCAAAGTACAATCTACTGTACAAGAAAGATGAAAGTGTATATACCAGCCCCATACTTCCGTTTGTAAATATTACTTTTTAGAAGAGCGGTAACTTAGGTAGGCCTTGAAGTTTTAATTGTACAAGCCCAAAAGCTGTCCTATTTACTAATACACCTTGTATAATTATAACACGGCTCCTAAACGGGATCAGCTCGTAATATCCCAGATATTAACATTTTTTAAGATTTATTTTAAATCTGAAGTTAAGATAGCATATAAATTGGAAAATCCTGCTGTTTCATTAAAGTACACCTACCAATAAATTTGTAAGTGTATTCTTTAATTACTTCGTTATGAAAAAAATGAATTTTTATCCCAAAACTTGGCAAGTGGTTCCTCTGCTATCCGATAGGTATCTATTGGATTCTGATGGAAAATGTATAAAGGATTTGGTGCTGCGGAATATCTATGCCACGGATATGAAAGTGTCCGAAATGGATTTGAACATTACTAAGTTTTCTGCTATAGATACTAAGGGACAGGAGCATTTTATTGCGGACTTTCCAGGTCAGGCTTCCATACCTATCAAAGGTATGCATACCGGACTTTTTCTAAAATCCAAAAGCGTCCTTAGCCTGGAACCGGGCTCTTACAGTACGTTCAGATTCTATCTTGCCAAAACGGGGAGTAGAATTATCTATAGTGATAGATATCAAGAACGGGCGGACGGAATTAAGTTTCTGGACTTCGAGATAGTGAACGGACTAGCCATTGAAGGGGAGGAGTCGCCGGAAGCCATTCTACGATTCGATTTTGCGCCTTTTAAAACTATGGGTCTTTTCAAGACTATTGCACAGCTTTTTAAAGGCCCTGGCATAATTGCGGGCAAGCTTGCTCACTCATAGGACTATAAATACATAAAAACCTTTGATTATTGGACAAAACTAATTTCCAGCAATGTTTGGAACTAAATAATAAGGACAATAAAGAATCCTCAAGACAAAACATTTATGTTTTGAGGGTTTTATATTACCATTCACTGCTACAATAGGATAGCTATATATAGCTCAAAGCTATCAGTAGCTGATAATTATCATAGTTAAAACACAACAATTCCCGAAATTTGTTCATTGTACTTATCCAAGTCAACAAACTAAAAGGGAAACATGTGGAATGCTATTTTTCTTAGTCTTTATTTGCTTATTGCCTTAATCATTATCATAAGTATCCTTTTGCACGGTGCCAAACCTTCAAAAAGTTTGGCCTGGCTTCTGGCCATTTTTACCATTCCCGTGGGCGGGATGTTCCTTTATCTTCTTTTGGGAAGAAATCGAAGAAAAAATAAGTTGTTGAAATTAAAAAAGAAGGCCTTCTTAAATTTGCCGGAGCCCTTAATGCAGCATATGGCATCCATGAGCGGGAAGTACCAAAAACTCATGACCTTGGTATATCGAAATTCACATTTCCCGCCAACAGACAGTAATGAACTGCAACTATTGAAAGATGGAAAAACGACCTTCGAATCTATCTTCGAATCTTTGGAGAACGCCCAATACCGTATACATCTACAATACTACATTTTTGAAGAAGGGGAACTAACAGAAAGGCTATTGCAGCTTTTTGAGCGTAAAATTACGCAAGGGGTGGAGGTAAGAATGATTTATGACGGTATTGGCAGCTTTTCATTAAGTAAGGTCTATTTAAGAAAATTAACAACTATTGGGGTAGAGGTATATCCTTTTCTGCCTTTCAAGTTCGGGCGTTTTTTTTCGTCCTTAAACTATAGAAATCATAGAAAGATTATTGTGGTAGATGGCAAGGTGGCATTTACCGGCGGAATAAACGTATCGGATAAATATTTGAAAGGCGATCTGGAACTGGGCAATTGGCACGATATGCACCTAAGACTGGAAGGTACGGCGGCAAGTCATTTGGATTTTGTTTTTGCAATGGATTGGTACCTGGTTTGTCAAAAGACCATTGCTGTGCTGCCCTTGGATACGGATAAAGCTGCCATTGATAAAAATAAAGGTAAACTTGTGCAAATCGTTTCCGGGGGACCTGATGATGATTTTCCTTCTTTGGAACAAACCTACTTTACAATAATAAATAAGGCGAAGAATTATCTGTTTATTACCAATCCATATGTAATTCCTGGACAGGCTGTAATGCAGGCCTTGCAGACCGCTGCACTGGGTGGTGTGGATGTACGTTTAATGGTTTCAGAAAATGCGGATAACAAAATAGTAAGTTGGAGTGTGCGGTCCTATTTTGAACCCCTTCTTAAATCCGGGGTGAAGATCTATTTATTTCCTGACGGATTTTTGCACAGTAAGATCATTGTTGGTGATGATGCTATAGCTACCATAGGCACGGCCAATTTGGATGATAGGAGTTTTGAACAGAATTATGAGGTAAATGCCATTGTTTATGACACCGCTTTTGCGCAGTTATTGAAGGAAGATTTTCTTAAGGATGCATATTCAAGTAGAATGTTGGTCTATGAAGACCATATAAAAAGACCCTGGGGAGAAAAGCTAAAGGAAGGTTTTGGAAAATTGTTTAGTCCGTTGCTATGAACTAATGGTTTCAAGGACCAGTTCGTTATTGGACGGTTTACCTTCTTCCCAGCTATTCAGATTTTCAAAGGTAACTTCGGCAATATTGGTCAAGGCCTCTTTGGTAATAAATCCTTGGTGGGGTGTAAGAAGCACATTTGGAAAGGACAATAACTTTATTAATTGGGTGTCTTTGATTCCATCTTTAGAATTGTCCTTAAAGAACGATCCTATTTCCTTTTCATAAACATCTGTGCAGTAACCACCAATTGCTTTTTTTTCCAGGGCATTTATCAAGGCTTTAGTCTCCACTAAGGCCCCTCTTGCCGTATTTATCAAAATAACCCCTGGTTTCATTAGGGCCAATTTTTGTTTGTCTATTAAATAGTAGTTCTCTTGGGAGAGCGGAATGTGAAGGCTTATTATATCCGATTGTTGGCAAAGCTCGTCCAAAGAAGTGTAGGTAAGATCATATAATTGAACCAGTCTATAATCGGGTTTAAGGTCATTGGCCAATATCTTGCAACCAAAACCGTTCATGATCTTCGCCATTACACTGCCAATTTTACCGGTCCCGACAATGCCTACGGTCTTTCGGTTCAAATCGAAACCCATCAGGTTGCTTTGCAGAAAATTATAGGCGTGTACCTGCCTATCCGCTAAAATAATCTTCCGGTTGAGGGCCTGTAATTGGGCTACCGCATGTTCGGCAATGGAGTAGGGGGAATACTCCGGAACATTGGCTACCTTAATCCCAAATTTATGTGCTGTTTTAAGATGCACGTTGTTGTATCCAGCCGAACGCAAGCTAATATAACGAACTCCCAGATCCGATAGCTTTTCCAATACTAAAGAGGAGGCATCATCACCGGAAAATATGGAAACTGCCATATGCCCAACAGCTTGGATCGCAGTCTCGGAATTTAAGGCATCTGTTGTATAGGTTACCTTATGGATCTTGTTATTGGCGTTATTTAAAAAAGGGATTTCAAAATCTTTAGCACTATAGACCAGTAATTTCATTTTTTTCTTCTTTAATAAAAATTAGATCTTGGTCCTCCATAGCCATAACAACTAGCTTTATGTAATCTTTGATAGTTTTTTGTATGTTTTGGGGGTCGGAGATGTCTATACTTCCCCTCCAGATCATAGACCTTTCCTTGCCTTCACAAATACAATACAGTGTAGTCTCCGCATGGTATACCGTAAACTTATCATAATATCCCTGGTCGTAGTAGATGTCCTGGTGACTTAGATAATCGTCATTAAATCTTCCTTGGTAATTGTTCCATCTGGAAATGGATTTCAAAAAGCTTTCCTTGTCCTCGGAACCAACTACTTTGGTAAAAAGTATGGCATCAAAGTCTTTGTCCAGTAGACTTTGTTCCACATCATCAAGTTCCTTTTCGGTCTTACGGGTATCGGTAAATGAAACATCAAAAACATCAAGGCTGCGCATTGCATCAACATTTCTTTTACTAAACTCTTTCAGCATGCTTGTTTCGAAATCCGTTCTGGCTTCCTCGTTTGATGCCATACCTACTATCAACACCTTATTGGCATGGAAGAGCACAATGTCCGGGTTTTTCCAGTTTTCCACCAAACTCGTGGAAGAACATCCCGTTAGTAATATTGCGAGTAGAATTAATGCTTTTTTCATGGTATAAACCTTTGTTTTAATAGTTTTTTCTAATTTCAGGAATGGTTGTGAAGGTAGTGGATGTGTTGATGAATTAATATGACGTTGGTCAGTTGTGCAATCATTTCCCTTCTGGTTCGTTCATTATAAAAATGCTCCCGGTATAATTGAAAATTTCGCTTTTCAGATTTTGGTAATCCCTCTGACATTCATCCACGTTCACTTGAAGACTATCATTTTTTTTAACGTCGTCCGCACTAATGGAGCTGTCCGCTATATCCAACTCATTGCCCAAATTGTTTTCGTGCAATGAAATTTGAGATCTTACAGCTGCATTGCTTTTTTCGATAACCTGCAAACGGGTTTTGTAATCCTGTAGACGTTCAAAGAGGTTAGGGATGTTGGGCTTAAAGGCATTGGAATCCAATAGGCGTTTTATAAAAACAATTTCGTCATCCATTAATTGAAACTTCAATTTCCATTGTTGGATTTTCCAATGTAAAAGGGCAATTTTCCTCCCGTTATCTGTGACCGTATTTTTCTTTTCCATTTTTTTTGGATCTTGGATAAAGTTATGAACTTTTAAAAATCCCTGCTATGAGATTTGTCATCTCCATTCTAGATGAAAATTTTTTGTATTTCATTGAGTTTTGGAATCTGTACGTTCCAACCATGAACATCCCTGATCTTTACTCTAAAGGCATCAAGGGAAGTAGGTTCCCCATGGATAAGGAAAACTGTTTCGGGAATATTGTCGATTTCCTCCATCCAATGCAACAACTCGCTTTGATCGGCATGGGCGGATAGACTTTCCAAATGATGGATTTTTGCCTTAACGGGATAGTATTTTCCAAACAGCTTTAGTTCAAAGGCCCCTTCCAATAGTTGGCGTCCGCGGGTTCCTTCTGCTTGGAACCCCACTAATAAAACCGATGTAGATGCTATGTCTATCAGCTGTTTTAGATAGGTAAGTACCCTGCCTCCTGTTACCATGCCGCTTCCGGCAATTACAATTTTAGATCTGGGATCGTCGATGGTCTTCCATGTGTCGGCATAGGAGGTTATAATATTGAAGTGATTGCACATGGCATGGTACTCGTTCATAGGTAGTTTATGCCAATGTGGAAATTGTTCAAATACGGACAACACATTGTTGCCCATGGGGCTATCTATAAAAATAGGGATATTTGGGATCTTGTTTTTTTTATACAACTGCCAAAGTAGATACATTAGCGATTGTAGTCGCTCCACGGCAAAGGATGGGATGATGAGATTTCCCCTCTCCCTAATGGTTGTTTTTATGAGATCGCTGAGTTTTCCTTCTACGTCTTCTTTAGGATGCAATTTATTCCCATAGGTGCTTTCCACAAAAAGATAATCGGCCCATTTTGGACGTACCGGGGCTTCCAATAGATCATCATGTAATCTACCAACGTCCCCAGAAAAAACAAATAGTTTCCCGAAGATCTCCAATTCAATGTAGGTCGCGCCTATGATATGACCATTATATCGGTATTTGAGGCGAATGTGCTCTGAGAGCGTAATCCATTCTTCCTTTTCCATGGATTGAAACAAACTTATGGTACGTTCGGCGTCTTTTACGGTGTAAAAAGGGAGTGCTGGGTCGTGCTTGCTGTACCCTTCCTTATTGGCCTGATCGGCTTCTTCTTCGTGTATCTTGGCACTGTCCAAAAGAATTATTCGGGCAATTGCCAAAGTGGGAGCTGTGCCCAAAATTTTACCTCTAAAGCCTTCCTTTAGTAGTCTGGGCAGGTATCCTGTATGGTCCAGATGTCCATGGGTCAAAAGCACCATGTCTATTTTTGAGACATCTATGGGCAAGGGAATCCAGTTTTGTTGTCGCAGTTCCTTTAATCCTTGGAACATTCCGCAATCTATCATCAGATTCAATTCAGGGGTCTCCAAATAGAATTTAGAGCCTGTTACGGTTCCGGAAGCGCCCAGGAAATGTATTTTGATTGTATTCATGTTTTAATGATTGCAAAGCTGTTTAATCTCGTTCAGGATTTTTTCTTTCCTGGTACTGGAGATTCCCAAATGATCCAAAAAAAACTTATCCTTCCAAAGCTGCCTACATAAGACCACATCCCTACTCAATAAAAACTGTTTTTCCCTATTGCTGAGCAGGGTAGAAACGGTGATGGGGTAAAGTCCTAAACGATCTATACGGTCCTTAAGGCCATCATTCAATGGTAGGTCCCAGCTTAGTAAATACAATCCTGCACATTTTCCATACGTGGAGGCATCGCTGGTAAAACGCGTGTTGGTTACCACCCAGCCTTTATCCAGTTCCCTATGTTCATTTTTCTTGGTGGTCCAATGTCCTTTTACATCGTTATATCTGGAATGGATATAGAGGGGGATCTTAACATTGCAGTTACGCCCTTCTTCCGAGTGGAACTTACATTCTATAACAGTGACAGTTCCATTTTTTTCCGCAACAACATCAATTTCATGTGTTACACAGATACCGTTCATTATTTGATCTACACTAGTATGGTAGCCAGAATATTCCAGAATGGCGGCCACAAAACGTTCAAAGGGAAAGCCTGTTGGCCCCAATTCGTAAATGGCTTTTTTTAGTTTGTATTTTGAAGCAAAGATGGATTTGTTTTTTTTCAGTAGGGAATAGGCCCTGTTATATATCTCATTGGTAGATATGCCGTCATATAACTCATCCTTTACCTGGTCTACAATTTGTTCCACAAGATTGTGGTCGGCCCCACTGTGTTTAAGGGATTTACGTAGTTTGTCCAAAGAAAATTTGGCCCGTTCCCCTGAGGATTTTAGAATTTCAATGTCCAATTCCTTTTTCATATCATTGCTTTAGATGAATATCCAATTCCGGTATTTTTAGAAGCTGCAAGGTGGTGGAAGCCAATTTTACTTTGTCATCCGTAGCCATAAGGGCCTGTACTATTTGCTCGAACAGTTCGTGCTTTGTTATCCGCCTTAACTTATAATCCGTAATATACCTTAGATTTATGGCTATCCAATTATCTGTTGGACTAATGGCCAAGGTTGGGGCAATAGTGGCATTTTCTATATAATAATGCTCCACCATTTCCTCCCACCTTGCTATAGAATTCTTGGTGTATTCGGAAAGGAAATCAGTGGCCTTTTCCATTACTATCTTTTTTGCCAGTGCAACATCCGAATCATAGGTTATGAGTATATTGAGTTCATCCCAAACAAATGGAAAATCCATGGAATAGTTCTTAATAGGACCTTTAAAAACAAAGGCGTTGCTGATCTTGACAATCCTGCCAGAATAATTGTCACTGCTTACCCATTCCCCAATCTCCATTAGGGTGGTATAGATGCTATCTATATCAATTACATCCCCTTTAATGCCATTAATTTCAATACGGTCTCCAGGTTTATAGACCTTTACAAAAAAGATATAGAAAGATCCCGCAATACTTAGGATCAATTCTTGGAGGGTAAAGGTTATTCCAGCAGTGAACAGGCCTATGATAATGGTGTAATCTTTAATGTTTTCTACCGTAAATGCCATTAGGATCAATAGCGAAATTAGAACGTAGCCAATAATTTCAACTCCTTTTTGCGCCTTGTATCTAACCGAAACATTATCTATTCTTCTTTTTAGTACCCTACGAAGAAACCCAATAAAGATTATTATGGCCAGTATCCACAACAGAAGTTTGGCAATCTTCAATACTAATGGGTCGTTAAAAAAGTCCAAGAGACTGTTCATGGGCAATGGATTTAAATAAGACCGCCCAAACAAAAATTGTTTTGGCGGTCTCCCAATTAAAAATTAACCAACTATTTTTTTTGGCCAAAAAAGTCCCTTACCAAGGCTTTGGTCTGGTTCTCGGTCATGCTATCGGCTTTGGCGACGGCTTTTACTCTTTCTGCAAGTCCTTTGTGGTGTTCCAACAGTTCTTTTCTAAACTTCTCATTGGTATCTGCCGGGCCAAAAAGCGCTATGGCATCTGCATCACCAATGGCGTCCGCGAGTTTTTTAAAATATGATTTTAATTGTGCTTTCTCCCTTTCCAGATAGGTGCGCTCGTGTGTAACATCTTGGGTTACACCGGATTTTACCCTAGGTCCAGAGGTACCCTTGCGGTTAAAAAATTCCATCTCCGAAAAAATGGTTTCCAATTTTTCTTCTTTGTTATCCAAACGGATGATATGGGCTTTTTCCCTATCCATCCATATTCCAATATTTTTCATAATACAATGTTTTTTAAGATTCGTTCAGAGCCAAAATAGGAACAGTGGCATCATAACCAATTTCCTTCACCAATGGTCTGGAAAATATACTATTGAACAAAAAATGTTTTTTGTTGATGAACGCGATCATGTCGCTGTTCCTACTTTCTACAAAAGAGGTTATTCCCTGGGCGACGTCCTTATCCGTCAGGGTATGGAAGCTATGGTCAACACTTTCGAGGATGTCGTCCAAGAGTTTTTTGTGGGCTTCTTGGTCTTCGGCAAGCGTAGTTTTTTTCGTAAAGTGTACAACGCGTATCGCCGTATTGTGCATCTTGGCAATCTCTATCAAATAATTCAATTCCTTTCGGCTAAACGTGGATTTGTAATTAGTAGGAAAGACAATTTCTTTGGGAGTGGAAAACCGAAGTTCATCTGGGATGGCCATTACTGGGCACTCCCTTATTGTCTCCATGGCATTTACAGTATTGCTTCCAAAAATGATTCCTTTGGCACCCGTAGCTCCCTGTGTACCCATGATTACAAGGTCTATATCTTTGCTCGCAATGGTCTGTTTTATGGCCTCCGAAAGAAAATTAAAGGATGAAATTGTATGATAACTATGTTTTGGGTTGTCATGGTGAAGCTCCAGCATGTCCAATAGCTTGGCAAAAGCCACCTCAGATGCTTCTTTGGCAGCTTCGTATTCCGCACTGCCCGGTTCTGGCATAATTAAGGTACTTGTGGTGTAATTATCCAAGCGGAAGATGTTCAAAAAATAGAATTCGCAGTTAAGCTTTGCATAAAGGTCCAAGGCATAGCGTGTGGCGTTCAACGCATTTTTGGAGAAATCGGTAGGAATTAGTATTCTTTTGTCCATGACAATGCTTCTTTAGTTTTATTAAATATAATAGGCTTTAGTGACAGTTTCTATGACAATGGTCATTCTTGGGAGGGGAGAATTAAGAACGGGATATCGGAATACATGCTTAAGTCTTTTACTACTGGTTCCCGGGTAAGCTTTTCAAAAAGATTGCGCTTTTCATGTACCATGGCGAACAAATCCACTTTTAGTTTTTCCAAAAAAATATCTATTACCTTCGCTTTGTCGTCAAAATTTTTGATCCATTGGAATGAATGGCCAACATGACTTAGACCATCTTCCAATTTTTTTCTATTCTCCTCCTGGGTCTTGTTCAGAATATGTTGTTCCTGAACGTGTACGACCCTAATGGACGCTTTGGACAAAGAGGCAAAATATAGCAGTTGATCTATAGTTTTTTGACCACAGTCCTTTCTCAAGTCAGTTACAAACGCGATTTCCTTTATTGGGTGGAAATCCATTTCGCCGGGAATGGCCAGTAATGGGCATTTGAGATTATCGGCCACCCTAATGGTATTGCTTCCAAAAAATACATCGGTAGCTTCTGTAAGTCCTTTGTTCCCCATGGTTACCAAATGGATCTTAAGTTCCCCTATTTTTTGTGCTATGATATTTACCAAGTCCCCTTTTTGGGATATGGTCTTGAAGGTATGAAGGGGATTCTCATTGTCCAAGACTATCTTGTGCTTGGTGTGTGTTAATTTTTCCTTGGACTCAGATTCCATTTCCTTCAGGTGCTTTTTAATATTTAGTATTGGAAGTTTTTTGCCTGGGGCTATGGTAAGTTCCGAATAGGTGTTAAGAATGTAAAAGGTACATTTTTCCGATGCTAAAAGTTTTGTTACGTAGAACAGGGCACAATAGGCATTATTGGAAAAATCGGTGGCAACAAGTATATTCTTCATTTTCTATGAATTAAAATTGTGGAATTACCATAAAGGGTATAGTGACGTGGAAACCTATTTTTTTGATAACAGGTTCAATAAAAAGTCGCTCCATAAAAGTATGTTTGTTCTGAACCATGACCAGCAGGTTGATTTTTTCTTTGGCCTGGAAAGCATTGATGGCGTCTATAATTTCATTGTTGGGTACATCATGGAACAATGCCTTGTTGCCCAAAATCTTTTCGAGGCCTTTCTTTTGCTTTTCTTGATCCGGAGTCAGTTTATAGCCTGTGGATACGTGTAAAACATTTATTTGGGACCCATATTCATTGGCTATGTCCAAAAGTGGAGTCAACTTCTCCTTTTTGTATACAATTTCATAGTCGGTTGGGAATAATATTTCCAACGGATTCTCGTACTCAAAATTAGGGGGTACCACTAACACGGGGCAATTGGCTTTTCTTATGACATGTACCGTATTTGTTCCAAATAGGATTTCCTTGGCCCCTGTGGCTCCTGTGGTGCCCATTACTACCAAATGTATACCTTCAGATTCTACGGTTTCCATAACTTCGTTCACCAGGGTGTTAAAGGCAGTGTGAACAATAAAGCTATGATTAGGGTTAATATATTCCTTTTCCAAGCGACTTTTGAGTTTTTCCAGTTGGGTCATGGAGGTTTCCTGCATTACATCGCCCAAGCCGATCAGACCCGGACTTCCAACCAGGTATTCCGCGTTGTACACTGGTGGCATATAGGTATGCATTAAATAGAATTTACATTTTACATTTTTGAAAATCTTCAAAGCGTAGCTAATGGCCTTAATGGAATTGTCTGAAAAATCAGTGGGAAGCAATATTTTTTTCATAGAGTTTTATACATTGGTACGGTAAATCTAAAGCGGAAGAATTTTGAAAACCATGATATTGGTCAGTTCCATATTCTCTTTGTTTAGGTAATTTTACTCGATAATCCAGATTTGAACCTGCAGGCCGCCTTTAGAGGCTTGCCTGCCCCGAGGTAGTTTACTTTATAAAAAATAAAATTATGAAAGATAGTTTTAGCAATATTATCAATTCTGAAACCCCTGTTTTGGTCGATTTTCATGCGGATTGGTGCGGACCCTGTAAAATGCTGGCACCTATTTTAAAACAGGTCAAGGAGGAAATGGGGAATGCCCTGAAAATTGTAAAGATCGATGTGGACAAGAATCAATCCTTGGCCGGTACTTATCAAGTAAGGGGGGTACCTACCATGGTGTTATTTAAAAACGGGAAGCAGGTTTGGCGACAATCTGGCGTGCTTCAAAAGAACGACATAGTGAGGGTTGTTCAACAGCATATTTAAAGGGCGGTAACTAGGACTCGCCCAATTATCGAAATCCAGCAGTCTTATTCGTGTACTATTAGAAATGGAATCTTGGTATGGTAACTTATTTTTTCGACAGCCGGTTTAAACAGGATGCGTTCCAAGAAGTTTAGGTTCTTGGCTACCATGACCAGCATATCCAAATCCCTGCTTTCTACAAATGCTTGTACCGCGTCGTCCAAATTCTTTATAGTAAGGGTATGAAAGGAATGTTCGTTTTCCCTAAAATAATTTTTTATAAATTCCTTATTCTTTTTCTGAAGATCGCTGAGGTCTTTTCCTTTTTGGGAAACATATAGGAAGCGAAGGGCAGAGCTGTGCATTACAGCAAGTTCCTTGATATGGTTCAGGACCTTTATATCATAGCTTAACTGAAAATCTGTAGGAAACCCTATTTCTCGCGGGGTATTGTATTTTGCGTCTTCGGGCACTGCCAGAACAGCGCATCGTACTTTTGTTAGAACGTTACCGGTATTGCTGCCCAAGGAAACAGCTTTAAGGCCGGTGGCTCCTTTGGTTCCCATGATGATCAGGTCAATATTTTTATCCTGTACTTCCTGCTTAATGTGATCTGTAAAAAATCCGTACAACGCCAATGTCTTAAAGGTATGTTTGGTGTTAAGGGGCAGGCGTTCAATCTCTTTAAGCAAATTTTCCAATTTTTCCTTACTTTCCTTTAGGATGGTTTCCTCCAATATTTCAGGAGAAACATACATGGCGGCTTCACCACCGGAATTGTAGGAAATGGGATTTATATGAATAATATGAAAAGTACATCTGGTTTTAGAGTACAATGCCGTACCATATTTAATGGCATTCCAGGCATTGTCAGAAAAGTCGGTAGGTATCAATATATTTTTCATAAATGTTATTTTAACGGTTCAATATGGTTTGGTTTTGTTGGTTGAATTCAGTGAACTAAAATTAATTGCTCTAGAATTGTTGCCCTATGACATATATCATGTGGGCCGTAATTGTTGTAAAATGGTAGCAACGTTTAGGGTTCTATCAGGGGAAATATTAAAAAAGGTACTTCCGTATTGAAGGCTACCCGCTTTATAACATTTTCTTTGGTTAACTTCTCAAAGAAACTGTGCCAATAATTTACCATGGCAATCATTCCTATATTTTCATTTTCATGGGTATAGCCATTTATGGCCCCAGAAATAGAAGTATGTCCTTTAATCTCTTCAAAACCGTGATTTAGGCCAAAGAACCTTTTGGGCAATGTATCTTTGGCTGTTTGTTGATGGGGTTGCAATTCCTTGCCCGTATCAATATGTACGATGGTGATTTTGGAGTTCCATAATTTTGCCAATCCTATGAGCGGTACCAGTTCTACCTCACTGTAAATATGTTCAAAATTTGTGGCAAAGGCTATTTCGTCAGGAAGATCAAAATCATAATTTTCAGGAACGGCAATGATAGGGCAGAAGTCTATTTTCTGAATAATCCTTACCGTGTTGCTGCCCATAAATACCTCTTTCAGAGCGGAGGAACCTTTGGTTCCCAAAAAAATATATTGTATGCCTTTATCTATAGTGGTTCTTCCTATGGCATTTACCAAGGAATCGGCGATACTTAATCCCTTAAAAGAGTGCTTAGTATTTTTATTTGCGGACTCCAGTTCGTCTATTAGGGATTTCATGTCTCTCTGGGATTCATCCTTTATTGCACTAAATAGGCGAGTGTCCTTTGCCTTTCCCATGGTACTGCTCAAATTGGATGCCCCAACTTCAAAGGCATGCAAAATATGAAATACACAATCTACCTTTTCAAAAAGGTAAATGGCGTAGTCTATGGCATTTCGCGCGTTTGCCGAGAAGTCCGTGGGCAGTAGTATATGTTTTGCTTTCATTTGTTTGTTTTTATAGCTTTTAGTGGTCACTGCAGCTTTAGAGTTTCATTCAAGAGGGTGTAAGCTGTAATGATTAAAAGTGTTATTACCCTTAGGGTATAATAATTTTCTGAACCATGTATGTACCATCTTTTTTATGGTTAAACGGCTTTTATTTGCCCTTCCTATGACTGCTCGGGTAGGAACAAGACCGGCACCGTGGAATGAAAGGCTATTTTTTTTATTACGGGCTCATCTATAATTCTTTCCCAAAAGTTATGATGGTACCGCACCATGGTCAATAGATCTGCCCTGGTTTCAGCTACATACTGCTCAACACTTTGTGCAATATTGCCATCGAAGCCAAGTTCATGTAGGCTATAGTTATAACCGGCTAAACGCTCTTCCAAAATTTTTTGGTTTGCTTCCTGGACGTCGTTGAGTATAAATTCTACTGCCACATGTATCACCTGTATGGTTGCGTTCCAAAGTTTTGTAAGTTCTGTCATGGGCAATAGCTCAAACTTTTCATACTTCCTGGTATAATCCGTAGGGAAGACCAGCGTCTTTAACTTTTGGAAGTTATAGTCCTTGGGAACCACTAAAATGGAAATATTATTAAGTTGTTTTAGGACTTTTACCGTATTGCTGCCCATAAAGATTTCCTTTGCTCCGGTAGCACCTTGAGTCCCCATAACAACGAGGTCTATATCCTTGGTAGAGGCTAATTCCTTAACTGCGCCTTCCAAAGTATCGGACTTTGATATGGTTTCAAATCTGTGGTTAGGGTTGTTGTGGTTTTCGCTTAAGTAAGACAATATTTTTTCCAATTCCTGAGCAGCATTTAGTGCCAATGAGTCGTAAATGATTCCTAATCTCTGTTGACTTTTTTGCCCTAACATGTTCAAGGCCTTTGGCTCATAGGCATGTAAAATGAGAAATGTACATTTCACATCGGCATAGAGCTTTAATGCTGTAAATATGGCATTCCAGGCATTATCGGAAAAATCTGTCGGCAACAATATATTTTTCATCATTAAGTTTTTTTAAGTGGTTTTTCCCAACTTTCTGGTATGGCTACAAAGGGTATCCTGGAATGATATCCAATGGAGTCTATAGTAGATTTATTGATCAGCCGATGTAAAAATGTATGTTTGCGGTTCATGATGGCCAGTAGCCCAATTCTATGTTTTCCCACATATTCATGTATGGCATTGGGCATTAATTCGCCCTTGACCTGCTCAAAGCTATGGTCCATGGGTTTAAGGAAAGCGCCCAGGGCTTTTTTATGGGCATTTTGTTTCTCGTTAAGGACAAAATCCTCCTTAACATTCAGTACTATTATTCTAGCCTTTTGCAACTTGGACATTTCTGCCAGAAAACCTAATGCCTCTGGGTCATAAGGCGTGGTGTAATCTGTAGGGAAGACTATGGAATCAATTTCCTTAAAGGCATAACCAATGGGAATGGCCAATACCGGAATCTTGGCTTTTTTGATAACATGGACCGTGTTGGTTCCCAAAAAGATTTCCTTGGCCCCTGTAGCTCCCTGGGTTCCCATGGCAATGATGTCTATTCCCTCTTTTGCGGTAACCTCTTCAATTTCATCGGTTAGAATATTAAAAGATGAAATGGTTTTGAATTGATGGTTTTTGTTAGGCAGGTTCTTTCTTAAATCCCTTAGCGTCTTTTCCAAACCTGCCTGGGCCACCTCTACACCCTTGTCGGGAATGGCACTATTGACCGGACCTCCCATCATATAATCTACCCTGTAAAAAGTAGGGGTATAGGTGTGAAGTATATAGAAAAGACACTTTTCATTTTGGAAATAATTCACCGTATACACGATGGCGTTCCAAGCGTTAGTGGAAAAGTCGGTGGGCAACAAAATTTTTTTCATCCTTACATCTTTTTAAATTATCTAGGTAGATTCTGCATCACCAAAAAGGGTACCTTTAAGTGTAGCCCAATTTCGTCTACCGTTGATCTGTAAAGCATATCTTCCAAGAATGAATGGCGCGAGTTTACCATGACCAAAAGGTTTATGTTATTCTTTTTGATGTAATCCATTATGGCCTCGGCCTTATTCTTAGTGGGGCATATTTCAAAAAACAGGAAGGCGTCTGCCAAAGATTCTTTTAGGAAGCGTTGGTTGTCTATCTGCCTGTTGCTTAAATCTTCAAAGTCTGATATGTAAAGGCAATGGATCTCCGATTTAAATTCGGCTGCCAAGGTATTCAGCAACTTCAATTCCCGGCGTTTATAAGGCAGCATATAATCTGTGGGAAACAATATCTTTTTTGGCTGATAGTACTTATAGTCCAAAGGAACTGCTAATACCGGGCACTGTACGTATTTGAAAACCTGTACCGTATGGCTACCGAAAGTGATTTTTTTGTCCGCTGTCTGTCCTTTTGTACCCATTATGACCAGGTCAACATTTATTTGGTTGGCAAAGTCGTTAACTGCATCTACCAAGGTGTCGAATGCCGACAGTGTTTCATAGGTGTGTTTTGGATTGTGCTCCCTAGCACTTAGTTTTTGGATGAGATCCTTTAAGGATTTATCCGTATTGTTCTTTACAATTTCTTTTTGTTCTTCAACTGAGGTTTCCCCATTAGTCTTGAACGGGCCATAAACCTCATCTGCATAAGCATGTAAAAAGTAGAAGTTGGTGCGTTCACATTTGTAAAGATTCAGTGCATAATATATGGCATGCATGGCACTGTGGGAAAAATCGGTAGGAATCAAAACTGCTTTCATAGGTTTTCTTTTGTATACCTATCAAAGTTATTGGTAGCGACATATAAAACCTATGACATTTATCAGTAGCCCTATATCAACTCATGGGGGTGCGTTTATTCGTGAAGGACAAGTAAAGGAACCCTCGTCTGAAAACTAATTTTTTTAATGGTGGTGTCGAACAGCAGCTGTTGCAGAAAATTTAGGTTCTTGGCCACCATGATCACCATATCTATTTTCTTACTGACAACAAATTGCTCAATGGCACTTTTGGCCTTTTCATGTTTTAGGTTGTGGATACTATGCGATTTTTCATAAAGTTCCAGCAGATAGTCCTGTAAATAGACCATATTCTGATTTTGGGCTTCATTTAATTGTACACTGGGCTTCGAGACATTAATAACACTTAGGTTGGCTTTGGTGAGACGGAGCATTTTTGAAATCGCCTCCAAAATAGAATGGGAATAGAAATTATTGTAATCGGTAGGAAAGGCAATTTCTTGAGGGATGCACTTCACGGCTTTTTCTGGAATCACCAATAGATTACAGGGTACTTTGGTCATGACATTCCCGGTATTGCTGCCCAAAATGGTTTCTTTTAAGCCCGAAGCCCCTTTGGTCCCCATGACAATTAGATTTATCTTTTTGTCCGATATGGTCTTTCGAACAATATCTATGAGATTTCCATATTCATGGAGGGCGATAAAATTATGTTCCTTGTTGGTGGTAATAGTCTTAATACGGGCAAAGGTATCCTCTAGATTATCCTTAAGGGCCACATTAATACTTTTGGATGGCATAACAAAGGAATTGCTGTCCACACCGGATCTACTTAAAGCATCAACATGGAGTACATAAAAATTACAGGGAGCATCTTTAAACAGCTTTAAGGCATATTCAATTGCGCACCATGAATTTTCGGAAAAATCGGTGGGGAACAGTATATTCTTCATTCAACATTAAATAGATACATCAATACAAAACTAAACTTATGGCCATAACTGTAATATGACATTGGTCAGTTTCCAGTAAAAATATAGTGATAAGAATATCCTTAATTGATGTATTGCAGGGCCTTTAATTCCTTGATACGGATATTTCTGCCTTCAATGTCTATTAGTCCTTCCTTTTTGAATCCGGACAGCGTGCGGATAAGGCTTTCGGTAGCAATACCGGCTACACTGGCCAGATCGTTTCGGGAAATTTTAATGGGATCCTCGGTTTTTTTGTTCATTATTTCTGCGAACTGCAACAAGGTTTGGGCGGTTTTCTTTCGCACGGAACTATAGGCCATTTGCAACAATTGCTGTTTTATGTCCTTAATATTTCCAGTAAGCAGTTCCATGAGTTCCAAGGAGATATTGTGGTTCTTTTCCAACACCTGCTTTAAATTTTCCTTGGATATCCCGGCCAGTTCCACATCCTCGATGGCGGTTGCCGATTCCCGATAAGGAATATTGTCTATAAAGGAGGTAAATCCTAAAAAGTCATCTGCCCTAAACAGGGAAGTGATCAATTCTTTTCCGTCCTCGTCCATAGTATGGCATTTTACGACCCCTTTTAGGATAAGGTATATTTTATGAGAATAGGTCCCTTCTTGGTAGATGGTACTGCCTTGGGGAAAACTAGTGGGTTCTCCATTGTCGTCAAAAAAATTCTTCAACTCGTTCAAGGTGCGTATCTGATCTTCCGAAACGGCCGGATCCAGCGTCCCTTCCTTTGCCATACGCCCCAAAAGTTCCACTTTGGCCAATCTACTTTCTATGGCGTTTATGAGGTCTTCCTCTTCAAAAGGCTTGGTAAGGTAATCATCGGCGCCCAGATCCATTCCACGTCGTATCTCTTTGTGTTCGGTTTTGGCAGATAGGAATATAAAGGGAATATGTTTGGTGCTTTCGTCTGAAGACAAGTCCTTTAGAACGCCATAACCATCCACCTCTGGCATCATAATATCGCAAACAATAATATCCGGCAATTTTTCCTTGGCCATTTGAATACCAATTTTTCCGTTTGGGGCCGTAATCATGGAATAACCTGAAAGCTCCAAAAGCTCTTCGGTATTTTCACGTAAGGCCCTATCGTCCTCGATTAATAGAATTGTCTTCATTGCTTTTTCAATTTATGTTTTCTAAAGGGATAACTATAGTAAATATAGATCCTTTGTTTTCTTCACTGGTAAATTCAATAGTGGCGCCAAGATTCTCCAAATGCTGTTTTGCAATGTTAAGTCCAATACCCGTACCTTGGTTCAACAATGCATTTTCTGCCCTAAAATAACGATTAAAAATATGTTTTTGGTCCTGTGCAGGTATGCCAATTCCACGATCGATCACATCTATTAGTACGGTGTCCTTGCCATTGCTCACGGCTAGACTTATAGTTGTATCTTCTGGGGAATATTTAATGGCATTATGTATTAGGTTGGACAAGGCCAGTTCCAAGGTTTTTTCGTCAAATCTGATGAAAATATCATCGATATTCTCCGGATATTTAATGGTTTGGCCCGCCTTAAGGAGCATGTTGGCACCATAGACTACCTCGTTTACAATTTTGCTTAAAGGGAAAGTTTCTAACTTGTAATTTACCTTTCCAGAATCCAAACGCTCCACCGAAAGAAAATCGGTCAAAATAGTATCCAGATAGCGTACTTTGTTCTTTATGGTTTCAACGTGCTTATCCCTCTTTTCCTGTTGGTGACTTTCGGTATACTTGGACAATAAGGTAATAGAGGTAAGTATACTGCTCAAAGGGGTCTTGAATTCATGGGAAACCAAGGAAAGGAAGCGTGTTTTTAGCTCGTTCAATTCCTTCTCCTTGGCCAAGGCTTCCGTAAGTTGTTTGGTACGCTCTTGGACCTGTTTTTCCAGCTTTTCGGTATAATTCCTTCTCTCTGTAATATCAAGTATTATAGCTACAATAACATCTTTTTCACCAAATGTAGATAGTTGCAAATGTACTTCTACGGGATAGATAGACCCGTCCTTTCTTTGATGGTCGGTTTCAAACTTTACCTTGTCCCTTGAGCCGTTAAGCAAGGGTTCTATTAGCAATTGGAATTGTGGGGAGTCCATATGGGGCTTAATGTCCAATGGCTTCAATGTCTTAAATTCTTCCAGGTTATAGCCCATATTTCGCTGGGCCTCTTTGTTTACGTTTACAAAATATTTTGAGATGGCGTCGAAAACGTAGATTTCATTGAGGGATTCATCAAATATCCTTGCCCAATGACTGAGTTCTTTTTCTTTGACCTTGCGTTCGGTAATATCAATTACTAGGGCCATGACATAGGTTTCGTCATAAAGCTTAAACGGATTTAGACCCACCTCAACAGGAAATTCCTCACCGTTTTTTCGTACCCCATGTAAATCCCTTCCCCGGCCCATTTGCCGACGTTCACTTTTATCAATAAAGTCCTCCACATGGTGACCGTGATGCCCGTGGTACCTTCTAGGTATTAGGGTGTCCAGGGGTTTTCCAACGAGCTCTCCCTTACTGTAACCAAACATTCTCCCGGCCGAGGAATTGGTGGCTACTATAAGCTGTTGGGTATTGACAACTATAATTCCTTCGGATACCCCTTCCGAAAGAAGGTTGAATATTTCACTGTTTTTTTGAAAGGCCTGCATAAGCCAAAGATAAAATTTTTAAACTGATTATTGTCATATATAATACTTGGGCTATTTGCTAATTTTAGCTCATTGGCTATAACAATCTAAACATGGAAAATACAAAGAAAATGGGTAAGGAACTGTATGAAAACCTGGGAAAATTATTCTACGCCATTGCCATGGCAGATTCCCGCGTACATGCCAAGGAAGTAAGTAAGCTAAGGTCCTTTATTAGAAAATATTGGTTGGAGGTTGATGAGCTGGAAGATGAATTTGGAACAGATGCCGCTTTTCAAATCGAATCGGTATTCGATTGGGCCATGGACAAAGAGAAGGATAGTGAAGTTTGCTTCGATGAGTTTAAGGAGTTCTATAAAGATAATAGCAATATGTTCAGTAAGTTTATCAAGGTACTTATTTTGGATACCGCAAACGCCATTTCCAATAGTTTTTCAGGAAAAAATAAAGCAGAATTGGTAATGCTGGGCAAATTGGAACTTTTGCTAAAAAAATAAACCTATAGTATTATTTGGGACTCCGATCATTGATCAGATCTTAAATGTCATTACCGGCAATCTTGCATGGTTGGCGATATCTTCACCAATACTGCCCAATAAGAAATGAGAAAGGCCTTTTCTTCCATGTGTTGGAAGTGCGAGAAGGTCAAATTTTTCGGTCTTACTAAAATTAAGTATCCCATTTTCCACACTACGGTCATTATAAATTTCAACTGTAGTTTGGGTATCCCCGGCCTTGGACATGAATTTTGCCATACGATCGTCAGCTTCCTGTGAACTCAAAAAATCCTGATATGGGGTATTAATGTATACCAATTTTAATTTGGCCGAAAATTTTTGAGCCATAAGCTTAACATTTTTATAGGCCATAACCATGTCCTCCGAAAAACTACAGGCGAAAAGGATATTCTTTATGGTGAAGTTTGATTTTTGCTCCTTTATAACCAAAACAGGGACATCGGAATTACGTACCACCTTTTCGGTATTGGAGCCTATAAAAATCTCGTTGAAACCAGTACTACCATGTGATCCCATTACGATCAAATCAATATTTTGTTCCTTGGCAACATTGTTGAGCTCACTGAATACCTTATAATTCTGCACTATTTTATGAATAGTGATGCCCTTTAAATAAGGTTTGTCCAGAAAGGGCTTAAATTTTTTCTTTGCAAGCCCCATAAAGTATTTGGCTTCTTCGTACTCCAATAATTCCTCTTCGGCTATTACTGCCTCGGAAATTCCCAGCATATGTATTATGGTAATATCCGCGTTCTGCTGTTTTGCTATACCAGCCGCAGCCTCCAGCGCATAGGCCGAGTGCTCGGAAAAATCAACAGGTACCAATATATGTTTCATTGTATATTTTTTTTGGGTTGTAATCATCTTTGTTCCACTTTTGGCAGCCGTTTCAATTCCCTAAAGTGGTGAGATAGTCCCCTTGCAAAATTGTCAATTCTGGTTGCATTGGGCCAAGGTCTCTTTAGAATGTAAAAATATTCTTAAACAAAAATATATAGCAGCCGCGCTATTTAAAATGATATTGGTCACTATATCAGTTTTAATTAAAGACACTTCAAGGAGCCCTGAAATTTGGGAGGACTAATATTTTATATACTCTTCCAAACCAAGAACAGGGATAAAAGGTCGGGCTTGGGATTTTATATTTGTACCCTACTGACATTGGTCATTTTGTACTGGATTGGGATACACTATTTTAGAGGAAATTAAAATTCAAAGTCATGAAAAAATATATTATTTCGGCATTCATAATGCTTATGCTTCCAAATGTATTCCATTCCCAAACCGTTAAGAACATTGATGAGATAGCTCCGTTTAGCGAAGGGTTGGCGGCCGTTAGACAAGGAAATCAATGGGGATTTATTAATGAAGAGGGTACAATGGTCATTAATTTTCGCAACGATATTTATTGGAACAAGGATGCCGATACCTCAAAAAAGGATATTTCCGGTGTTCAATACCCTATGTTCAATGAAGGACGGTGCCTAATTACTAAAATTGTGGAGGATGGTGTTCCCGTTTATGGGTTTATAGATACCAAGGGTAATGTAGTACTTGAACCCCAGCTATTAAATGTTTACCCTTTTAAGGATGGTTTTACCACGGCGGTCCTTTTTGAGAAATCCATGAAGGGAAAAAACGAGTTCAATCTAGATATTTATGAATTTAAGTTTCACGATGTTATGTTGGACACTTCAGGGGAAATTATAGAGTTCTTCAATAGAAGGTACAATATCCAAATGACCAAAAGAAGGTACCAGATGCCTGCAATGGGGGTAAAACAATTATCTGCTGGTCTTGTTGCGGTATATACTCAGGATCAAGGTTGGGAAGTAAGAAAGATAACTTTAAACAATTAAAAATGGGCCGATTAAAGGATAAAGTAGCCGTTATTACAGGCGGTGCGGGAGGAATAGGATTGGCTACGGCCAAACTCTTTTTGAAAGAAGGTGCCAAGGTGGTTATCGTGGATATTGATAGAGAGGTTTTGGAAAAAGCAATCCTGGCGATAGATCATGAGAATCTGTCTATTTGTGTTGCCGATGTTTCTAAAGCCTTAGACACCGAAAAATTTGTAGAAACAACCTTAGAGGTTCATGGAAAGATCGATATATTTTTCTCCAATGCCGGAATTGAAGGTACTTCCAAACCAATTGTGGAATATCCGGACGAGGTTTTCGATAAGGTAATCGGGGTAAATCTAAAAGGGGTATGGCTAGGGTGCAAGCATGTAATTCCGAAAATGCAGGATGGAGGAAGCGTTATAATAACTTCTTCTGTGGCAGGTTTAAAGGGCTTTCCCGGATTGGGAGCTTATGTGGCCAGCAAACATGCAGTAGTTGGTATAATGAGGGTTGCGGCCCAAGAAAATGCCAAACGTAAAATTCGAGTGAATACTATTCATCCAGGTCCCGTCAATAATAATATGATGCGGCGTATTGAAGTGGATATGTCGCCCGGCAGTCCTGATGAGGTAATGAAGGGCTTTGAGGCTGCCGTACCTTTAGGGCGCTATGCAGAATCTAGTGAGATTGCAGCAATGGCCCTTTTCCTGGCCTCGGAGGAGAGCAAGTATATAACAGGAACTACCAATGTGGTAGATGGAGGCATGCTAAGTTCATAAGACATGGATAAAGGAGAAATGAGAAAATATTTGGAGGGTGGAGATCTACGGACCATAGGAGGTGTAAAGTTTCTTCTACCTTTAATAAGGGACCAGAAGGACTTCGATATTTTATTCCGTTATATGTACTCCAAGGATAGGCCAATAGTTATGAGGGCTGCAGATGCCGTGGAAAAAATTACTATTGGGCATCCAGAATATCTTGCCGGTCATAAAAGAGACTTATTGGCATTGCTCCAAAGTGCCGAGGACAAGGAATTGAAATGGCACCTTTCCTTGTTGGTATCAAGACTGCCCCTAAATGACCTAGAGCTGGAAATAGTCTTGGCCAAACTTAAGGAGTGGGCGGGCAACCCTGCTGAAAGTAGAATTGTAAGGGTAAACGCTTTACAGGCCCTATGTGAAATTAAAGATCAGGATCCGGGATTGGAAAAGGATTTTAGGACTCTTATTGGAAAATTGCAAAAGGAGGAAATAGCTTCGATAAATGCCCGGATTCGCAATTTAAAAATAGGCTGATTCTCTATAATTGATAGTGTGGGATACTTTTTCTTCCGTAGAGGGGCAACATGATTTATTATTGCCCTAAAATGATTCGTTATCCTGTTCGTCTTACGCTAAACTGTAATCTTCAATTTTAAATAATTTAAGCACCCTGTCCCAGAGTATCCCTATAGGCAATTTTACCACTTATGACATTTGTCATTGTCAATGTCGTGCTGTGGAAATATCTTCAGCAAAATATTACTTATGAAGGGTTTTTTAAGGTTGGGAAAGATTGCCGGTATTCAATTGGAGGTCCATTGGACTTTTGCACTATTATTGATTTGGGCCGGTTTTATTGAGTTTCAGAATAGCGGAAACTTCGAAAGGGTAGCCGTTAACCAAGGATTTATTTTGGTATTGATGGCCTGTGTGGTATTGCACGAATTGGGTCATGCCCTTACCGCTAGAAAATTTGGCATCAAGACCCAAAGAATTATACTTCTACCCATTGGGGGTGTGGCCACTTTGGATAAAATGCCGGAAAAACCTGGGCAGGAACTATTGGTAGCTTTGGCCGGTCCGGCAGTTAATGTTGTTATCGCTATTTTATTGTCTCTAATAATACCTATCAAAAGCTATTTTAATTTTGATAATATAATGGTAGAAGAGATGCTTTATGCACCAAACCTACAGAATTTTCTTTTTTATCTTTTTATAGCCAATATAATGTTGGTAGTGTTTAATCTTATTCCGGCATTTCCTATGGATGGCGGGCGGGTACTAAGGGCCTTGTTGGCATTTAGATTGAGCCGTGTGCAGGCAACCAACATTGCGGCCAGTATTGGGCAGTCCTTGGCCGTAGTATTTTTTATCCTCGGTTTTTTCGTAAATCCCTTTCTAATCCTGATTGCCTTTTTTATTTTTTTCGGGGCGTATGGCGAGAATAAAATGGTTAGGCAAAACTTCCTTTTAAAGGGGCATCTGGTAAAGGAGGCCACCTTGACCAATATAACGGTACTACGTCCGGATAATAATGTACAAGAGGTTATAGATATCCTTTTGGCCAGTACTGAAAAGGATTTTGTAGTAGCGCTGGATAGGGAAATAAAGGGAATAGTTACCCAAAATGATGTTATTAAACATGCTAAGAATCCTTCTATTTTAGTCAAGGATATTATGGATAAGAACTTCATTGTGATTGATGAATCTACAGAAATCACCAAGGTATTGGAACTTGTAGCCAAGGAAAAAAAGAGTTTTTTCCCAGTAACAAGTAATGAAAAATTGATCGGGGCTATAGATATGGTAAATATTAGTGAATTTATATTGTTGAGAACCGTATCGTCCAGTTAGGGATTTATGATTTTAAGTACTGGATATGTTCTGGAAGGTCATAATCACTGAAGCAACTTTATTATAATTCTATGGAAGACTTCCTACCTGAAGTATATGCTACAATCGCCAATTAAAAACCTTTGTTCTTAAGATATACAACTTCCCATTATTTAATGGTATTAAAAACTAACACGTGGCAGGAAAAGAAAAAAATAGTTCGGGACAACCTCTTGTAAACAACCAAGTTTATGGTTTTATTCCAACTGATATTGATGGTGTGGACACGCTTGCGGAGTTGGCACTTGATTTGCGCTGGTCTTGGAACCATGCCGTAGATGAAATCTGGTACCAGTTAGATCCCGAACTATGGATGGAGACACATAATCCGTGGGTAGTTTTGCAGAACGTATCAAGGGACCAACTGATAAAGCAAATGGCCGATAAGGTTTTTAGGGAAAGGTTGGATGAAATGATGACACAGAAAGAAAAATCCAGTACCGATCCTGCTTGGTTCCAAAGGAGCCATCCATCATCGCCCCTTACCTGCATTGCCTATTTCAGTATGGAGTTTATGCTTAGCGAGGCACTGCCTATTTATGTAGGGGGCTTGGGTAATGTTGCTGGGGATCAATTAAAATCGGCCAGTGATTTAGGGATTCCCGTTATTGGCGTGGGGTTACTTTACCAACAGGGATATTTTAGACAGTTGATAGATCAATTTGGTACCCAACAGGCGCTTTTTCCGTACAATGATCCCGGGCAATTGCCTATTTCACCGCTCAGGTTGCCCAATGGGGAATGGTTGCGGATCAATATATCCTTATCCGGGCACACGGTTTGGTTGCGCACATGGCAGGTACAGGTGGGCCGCGTGAAACTTTACCTGTTGGATAGTAATGATCCGGTTAATATGCCGCTTCACAGGGGAATTACCAGTGCAGCATATGGTGGCGGGGCGGATCTTCGTATTCAGCAAGAAATTATTCTAGGTATAGGGGGATGGAGATTGCTCCGAGCCATGAATATTGCACCGGAAGTGTGCCATATGAACGAAGGTCACTCTGCCTTTCTTGTACTGGAAAGAGCGGCCAATTTTATGCGGGAGAATGGTGTTACTTTTCAGGAGGCCTTGACAGTTACCCGTGCAGGAAATTTGTTTACCACCCATACTGCCGTGGCGGCCGGATTTGATAATTTTAGTCCGTCCTTAATGTGGCAGTTTTTTGCCAATTATGCCAAAGAGGAATTACATTTAGATTTTAATGATCTTTTGGCATTGGGTAGGGAGGACCCACATAATTTATCCCAGTTTTTTAACATGGCGTATCTGGCCATTCATGGCAGTAGTGCAGTGAATGGGGTAAGTAGGCTTCACAGGGAGGTAAGTCGAAAACTTTTTGGAAATTTATTTAAAAGGTGGCCTAACAGCGAAGTGCCTATAGGACATGTTACCAACGGAGTTCACATGCCCAGCTGGGATTCGGTATTCGCCGATAAGATCTGGACTCATTCCTGCGGAAAGGAACGCTGGAGAGGTCGTTTGGAATCTGTTGAGCGAGACATTTACTGCTTGTCCGATGTTGCTTTATGGCAGTTCAGGAACGATTCCAGGCATCACATGATAAATTTTATCCGGGAAAGGTTCCAAGGACAGACCGAGGATGCCGGTCACTCCCCTGAAATTGTGGAAATGGCCAAGCATATTTTTAACAAGGAAACTTTGACCTTGGGTTTTGCACGGCGATTCGTTCCCTATAAAAGGCCAAACCTACTTTTACATGATCCGGAAAGATTTATTCGCATCCTAACAAACCCCCAGCGGCCGGTGCAATTGGTGCTTGCAGGAAAGTCTCCCCCATATGATGAGTCTGGAAAGGCATTGATAAGACAATGGGTACAATTTATTCAACAACATAACTTATATAAGCACGTAGTATTTCTAAGCGATTATGATATGTTGTTAACAGAGCATCTTGTACAAGGGGTCGATGTTTGGATAAATACTCCTAGGCGTCCCTGGGAGGCCTGTGGTACAAGTGGAATGAAGGTTTTGGTCAATGGCGGTATCAATTTATCGGAGTTGGACGGTTGGTGGGCGGAGGCCTATACTCCTGAAGTAGGTTGGGCAATGGGCGATGGTCATGAACATGGGGAGGATCCCTACTGGGATGCAATTGATGCCAATGAATTGTACGAATTGTTGGAACAAAAAGTGGTACCGGAATTTTATGATCGAAATAAAGAGGGGATACCCGAAAATTGGGTAGCAAAAATGCGTAATAGTATGTCTACCTTAACCCCGAAGTTTTCGGCAAACCGAGCCGTTCGGGAATATACAGAGAAATATTACCTTCCGGCAGCCAACAAATACAAAAAAAGATCTTCCAAAAAAGGAATGCTCGGAAAAAAAATAGTTGAGACCAAGCTTGATCTACAAAATAAGTGGTGGAAAATGCGCTTTGTCCAGGCCCAAATCGAAAATATTGCAGGAGGGTATCAATTTAAAATAATGGTCTGGTTGAACCACATAAGTCCAGACACCATTTCCGTAGAGCTCTTTGCCGAAGGCCTTAATGGGGGGGCAAATGAAATTATAAAAATGGAAATCATAGGACTTGCTAAGAATGGGTTGGATCACGAGTGTCATGGGTGTATTGGGACCAGTAGACCGGCCGGTCATTATACGGCCCGGATTGTTCCCTGCTATGAAAATATTTCGGTGCCCTTGGAGAATAACCTGATTCTATGGCAGCGATAATAGTTTTAAAGAAAAAAAGGGCAATTACCTGCAGCGGATACAGAAGATTTTATAGTGTTTGTAGCGGGAATTCTGTATCTTGAAACTAAATGGATAAACAATGATAGTACATAGTCTAGGGGAAGGGAATTCACTGTTAAATAAATTTGTAGCCGAAATAAGGGATGCCAATATTCAACGAGATAGCATGCGCTTTAGGCGCAATATTGAACGTATTGGAGAGATTTTGGGCTATGAGCTTAGCAAGACCCTTGACTATAGGAACCAAACGGTCGAAACCCCTTTGGGAACCAAAGAAATGTCCATGCCTATTGATGATTTGGTGCTGTGCTCCGTTTTACGTGCCGGACTCCCATTACATCAGGGTCTGTTAAACTATTTCGACAATGCGGAAAATGCTTTTATTTCTGCATATAGGCATAACCGTGGAGATGAGGATGCTTTTGAAGTTATAGTGAAATACTTTGCCGCCCCATCCTTGGAAAATAAAACCTTAATTCTTACGGATCCAATGCTGGCCACAGGAAAAACGTTGGAGAATGTTTTAAATGCCCTTAAGGACCATGGCAAGCCCAAGCAGATCCATATTTTATCGGTAATTGGTTCCCAATCCGGGATAGACCATATTAAGACAGTTTTTCCAAAGAATACCCAATTGTGGATAGCGGCCATTGATACCCAATTAAATAGCAAAGGCTATATTGTTCCTGGAATAGGGGATGCAGGGGATTTGGCTTTTGGGGTTAAACTTTAGCTATTTTACTAGCTGTAAATCCCTAGTATTATTTAAATTTCCCCTTGGCCCGTTTTATCCCTTTCACAATTTCATACCAGAGTACGGAAATCATACCGGCAAGAACAGCAATACCCAGCTGATTTGTGTTCAAGGTTTCAAATTGAAAAAATCTTGTCAATGGGGGCACAAAGAGCAACAGTGCAGAGAGGATCAAAGTAATCCCTATAATCAATGGCACCAAGTTGTTTTTATATTTTAAAGTGGTCCAAATGGAATAATAAAAAGAGCGGTTTACCAGGGTCAGAAAAATATTGGAAGATATCAAGACCATAAACACCATAGTTCTTGTTACGGATTCGTTATATCCTTCAAAAACTGCGTATTGGTATACCGATAAAGATCCCAGGGTGATTACCAGCCCCTGAATGATACTGGTTACCAATTCCTTGAACTTAAAAAAAGTTGTTGTAAATGGCCTTGGTTTTTGGATCATCGTATTTTTCTCCATCGGCTCGTTCTCATAAATAATGGAGCAGGTGGGGCCCATGATCAATTCCAACAATATAACATGGGAGGGTGAAAATATGGCGGGATAGGCCCAGCCCAATGCCAAGGGGATAAATACCGTTAATATGATGGGGATATGAATGGATATGATATACTGGATAGCCTTTTTTAAATTGCCATAAATCTTTCTGCCCATCGCAATGGCATCTACCATTTTGGAAAGGTCATCGTCTACCAAGATCAAGGAGGCGGCCTGCTTGGCAATCTCAGTTCCTTTTTTTCCCATGGCAATACCGATATGCGATGCCTTGAGCGCAGGTCCGTCGTTGACCCCGTCACCTGTCATGGCCACTACTTCGTTATTAGCCTTAATGGCGTTTACAATTCTTAGTTTGGCTTCTGGAAACATACGTGTAAAGACCTGGGTGGAAATTACCTTTTGTTGTAATTCTGCATCCCCTAATTGCATTAATTCCTCCCCGGTCATGCTTTTTTCATAACCAGGAAATTCAATTTGTTTGGCAATGGCCATGGAAGTGGCGGGATTATCTCCTGTAACCAATTTTACCTGTATTCCGGCCTTTTCAAAATCTTTAAACACCTCGCGAATGTTATCTTTTGGAGGGTCATAAAAAGCCACTAATCCCTTGAAATCAAATTGAAAATCCTGTTGTTTTTCCGGAAAGTCGGACCCTTTAAAAATGGCTTGTCCCACACCCAACATTCGGTATCCTTCTTGGCCCAAACTGGTTAAAACATCCTTTATCTGTTCTTTTTGGGCATCTGTTAGCGTGGAAGCTGCCAAAAGGGCTTCCGGAGCCCCTTTAGCTGCAATGATACGGTTACCTTTACTATTTTCGAACAAATGGGTCATCATAGGCGGTTTTCCGCTTAGCGGATACTCATGTATCATTTTATAATGGGGCCGCTGGTCTATAGAGGCAATTCTGCCATAGGCCTCATGCAAAGCCTTTTCCATAGGATCGAAAGGTATTGGTTCGCTGGCCCACATCGCTATGGTGACCAATTCTTTTTGAGAATCATTCATTGGGGCATCTACAGAAACTACCTCTCCCGTATCCAAGGTAAAGAGCTTGGCAAGTTCCATCTTGTTCTGGGTTATGGTGCCCGTTTTGTCCGCACAGATTACGGTAGCACTTCCTAGGGATTCTACGGTTTTCATTTGTTTTACAACAATGCCCATTTTCATCAACCTATAGGCACCTAAGGCCATAAAAGTGGTAAAGGCCACTGGTATTTCTTCTGGCAGAACACTCATGGCCAAGGTTAAGGCTTTTAGCAAACTCTCCAATACCTCCCGTGATTGAAGGTAATTGATTCCCCAGACCAATAGAAAAATGATCCCGCCCCAAATGGACATATGTTTTACGAAATTGGAAATCTGTTTTTCCAGGGGGGTCTTTTCCTCTTGGATACCTTCAAGACTTTTTCCAATTTTACCCAACTGGGTGCTGTTGCCAATTTCAGTTATGGTAGCGATCGCCAGGCCACTGGCTACTGTAGTGCCACCAAATATCTTATTGTCCAATTTTGATGCATCCTTAAAAACGGAAAGGGATTCTCCCGTAAGTATGGATTCGTTTACGGAAAAATCGTTGGAATGAACAATGGTCCCATCGGCAGGAATGGTGTTGCCTTCCTCAACCATCAGACTGTCACCAACTACCAACTCCTCACTGGGTATTTCTACGACTTCTCCGTTCCTAATGACCTGGCTATTGGGTTGGGTAAGACTTTTTAATTTTTCCAAGGCCATCCTACTTTTGGAATCCTGATAAAGGGATATTGAGGCTACAAGGATAATGGCAGCGACCATAAATATTCCATCACCATTATTTCCTGATATAAAATAGATTGAAGAGGCCACCATCAATAGGATGACCATCGGCTCCTGGGCAATACTTTTTAAAGCGTCCAAAAAGCTATTGTCCCTTTTATAGCTTAGGCTATTTTCACCATGTTTTTTTCTAGAATGTTTTACGGCTTCATCGGACAGCCCTTTAATGCCAAAATCGATTGGATTGATCATATGTCTAAATTAACTAAAATGTGTATAACAAGACATTACAATCCAACTTTCGCATTCATTCAAATTCGGATATGGTTAGCGCAGTTTTGTTACAGTGATTTGATACGGTAAAAATAAATGTAAAGAAATTTTGTGTGACTGACCTAAATCATTTTGTGCCAAGCTGGTTGGAAGTACTTTTGAAGTATAATAAATATATAACCCTTAAAAATACAATATTATGACACTTGTAAAATTTAAAAGAAGACCATTTAGAAACCTTATGACCCAAGATTTTTTTGATATGGACGATTTTTTCGATAATCGCGCTTGGGTAAGGGATATGCTACCTGACAGTTTCTGGAATGGGAAAAGGTCGGAGCCAGCCTTGAACATTAAGGAAACCGGTGACCATTTTGAGATAGAGCTGGCGGCTCCAGGTTTTCAAAAAAAGGACTTTGAGGTAACCATTGATGATGGATGCTTAAATATTGCTGCCGAGAAGTCGCAATCCAAAGAGGAAAAGGAGGACAAATTCACACGTAGGGAATTTAGCTATAATTCCTTTGAGCGATCGTTGCAACTACCGGAGAATGTTAAACAGGAAGAAATTAAGGCCGCCTACAAGGACGGTATCCTTAGCTTTAATCTAGCTAAGAAAGAGGAGGCTAAAAAAGCACCTCCAAAAAAAGTACAAATCGGATAATTATTGGTTGGTTATTTGTTAGTAGCAATGCCTTCCCGTCAAAGCCCAAAATATGTCCGTGTGGGTGGTTAAGACGGGAAGGCATATTTTTTGTAAATTAAACCCATATGCTGCAAAATGCTTTTTTTTACTCCCTGCAGGAAATAATTGCCTGCACAGGCAGTGATTTGGAACGCGGTTTGGATAAAGAGTGCATTCCGGAACGCTTGCAGAAATATGGTCCAAATCGGATACCGGCACAAGATCCAAAGAAAAGATGGGCAATTTTTCTGGAACAACTCTTGGATCCCATAATTTATATCCTTTTTGCGGCAGGAATTCTTGCCTACGTTTTCAGTGATGAGCTAGAGAGTGCCGCCATTTTATTTGTCATATTTATCTCTGTGGCCATAGGATATTTTATGGAACTTAAAGCGGTTAGATCTTTGGAGGCCTTGATAAAAATGGGGCAGGCAAGCACAGATGTAATAAGGTCTGGACAAAGAATGGATATCAAAGCCGCGGATGTGGTACCTGGTGATGTCATTGTTTTGAGCCCGGGTGATGTCGTTCCTGCCGATGCCCGCCTTACACAAGTAGATAATCTTTCGGTAAAAGAATCGGTATTGACAGGAGAGAGTCTCTCGATTCGCAAAGGAATAGAACCATTGCCGGAGGATACTCCAGTTACGGATCGTACCAATATGGTTTATAGGGGCACAGTGATCAGCTCGGGCTTTGGGAGAGCCATTGTTACGGCAACAGGAAAGTATTCACAATTGGGGACTATTCAACAAATGGGTTTGGATGCGGACAAGGACCGCACCCCTTTGGAGAAGAAATTAAACCAATTGAGCAAATGGCTCATTTGGTTAACGCTCGGTATAGCAGGATTAATTGTGGTCATTGGCTATTTTAGGGGCAATGATCTTTTGCTGATGATAGAAACGGGAGTGGCTTTGGCGGTTGCGGCTATTCCCGAGGGTTTGCCAATAGTAGCCACTATTGCCCTTGCAAGGGGAATGATGAGGTTGTCCCAAAAACAGGTCATCATTAAAAAAATGGAGGCTGTACAAACTCTAGGGGCTACAGATATCATCTTCACGGATAAGACAGGTACCTTGACCGAAGATCGGATGGTGGTATCTACAATAATTTATGGAGAAACATGCCTGGATAATCTCAATCAAAGGGAACAATCCTATTTTTCCACCTTTAAGAACAACCTTGTATTTGATAACATGATCATGGCTGGGATCCTATGTAACAATGTGGACCCTACAGCTATTGATGAACAGGCCGATTCCATAGAATTGGCCTTGATGCACTTTGCCATTAATTTGGGTTATGATCCCGAGCTTATAAAACGAAATAATCCGGAAAAAGTGGAATTGCCATTTGATTCTACACTAAAGTTAATGGCAACGGCCCATCAAAGACAAGGAGGCTTTACCATCTATGCGAAAGGGGCATATGAAAGTTTGGTAGACCATTGCAATTTTGATTTGGATGGGAAAGAATTGGACCTTAATGAACACAAACTTTTATGGAAGCAAAAAGTAGATACTCTTGCCTCCCAAGGTTTGCGCACCCTGGCTTTCGCATATAAGGAAGAAGAGAAGGCCCCTGCAAGAGAAAATATTCTAGACGGACTTACTTTTTTGGGGGTCATAGGATTTCAGGATCCAGCCAGAGAAGATGTGAAAGCGGTGATTGATATTTACAAGAAGGCGGGTATTAAAGTGATTATGGTTACCGGTGATCATCCCGGCACATCAAAAAAAATAGCTCAGGAAGTTGGGATCTTGGAAATTAATGCAGGCCCAGACAGAATTTGGCATGGCAAGGACCTTACAAGGAGCTTGGATGGGACCGACGGTAATGGTAGTGTCTTGTTGAATGCCTCTATTTTTGCTCGGGTCGGTCCGGAACAAAAGTTGAATTTGATAAACTATTATCAAGAACATGGCCATATTGTTGGAATGATCGGAGATGGAATCAATGATGTCCCGGCTTTAAAAAAGGCCGACATAGGTATAGCTATGGGCATTAGGGGTGCGGAGGCAGCCCGTGAAGTGGCAGACGTGATTTTGAAAAATGATAAGTTTACGGCCATGGAATTGGGAATAAGGCAAGGGAGGGTAATATTTCAGAATATTCGCCAATTTGTCGTTTACTTATTATCCTGCAATTTGGCAGAAATACTTACGGTAGGCTTTGCCGCTTTATTAAATTTGCCATCACCTCTGTTGCCTTTACAAATACTGTTCCTGAATTTGGTGACCGATGTTTTTCCTGCATTGGCCTTGGGTTTTGGAAAGGGGGAAAAGGATATCATGGAACAACCGCCCAAAAAACCAAAGGACCCTATATTGTCACAAAGTGATTGGAATTTTATTGTACTCTACGGGCTGTCCATCAGTATTGCTGTTCTTGGCATTGTTGCCTATGCGGATAAGATTCTGAAATTTTCCCCTGAAACTATTAATAATATGGCTTTTTATACCTTGGTATTTGCCCAATTGCTCAACGTATTTAATATACCAAAGCAAAGGGAATCCTTTTTCATAAATGAAATAACAACTAATTTATGGGTTTGGGGAGCAATTATTCTGTCTTTGGCCTTGACTTTAGGTGCCAACCTAAGCACTCCCTTGGCAGCGGCATTTTCGTTGCAGATGCTTTCTTGGGAACAATTGGGATATTCTGCCCTATTTGCATTTGGGGCACTGGTCTTGGCACAATTGTTCAAAAGGGCAAGGGTGTTATATTTTCGTGCTTACCCCAATAGTGTTATCCCTTAAATCCTTTGGATTAAGGTTTTAATGGACGCAAGATTGGTCAGTACGGGCCCAGGGCATTTTATATAGGATGTGTGTTTAAAGGAAAATGATAATTTCTTTTGCCATTTGGATAGCACTTGGAAAATTAATTATAACAGGTTAAATACACTAGTCGGTTGCTGTAATAAGCTGGGGTAAGAATTTAAAATTCCTTAATTAAGCGTTCCTCTGGGTAAATATCCAATATCTAAAATTCAAAATTAAAGGTATTAAAAGATATTCAAGAAAGTTTAATCCTGTGGATTGCCAATAATGGAAGGATCCATGGAAAAACCATTCATAGCTTCCAATTCTGCTGCTGATAGTAATTCTGAGGCAAGGTCACTGTTCTTCAGTGCGTTCATAGTTGCATTATAACCCAAATCTAGAATAATATCTAAATTTTTTAAGGTAAACATACCAAAACGATCCATGTTGGCCGGACGAATCAATATATCACAGTCTTTAAATTTCTTGGTGGTTTCATTGGCCACCATAACATGATAGGCCCTTTCCAAAACCTTGTTCACATGGTTTAGTTCCTTGATGCTTACATGGTTGAACGGATTTACATATACCCCCACAATCTGATCACAATACTTTTTTATAAGGTCCACAGGAAAATTATTCAAAGTGCCGCCGTCTACGTAATATCCTTTATTAATCTCTACAGGGGCAAATAGTCCAGGAACAGCTGCCGAAGCTAATACGGGTTTTATTAGTTCACCTTCACTAAAAACATTCAAAGTGCCATCAAGTAGGTTGGTAGCCGTTACATAAAGTTGCTTCCCCAAAGATTCGAAAGTATCATGGGATATGTAGGCCTTTAATTGATCATGGAATTTTTCTGTATCCAAAAAGCCAGGTTTTCCCATAGCATAATTGGTAAGACTGAAAATTTCTGTGGACTTAAAAAAATCCAACATTTCTTCCCAATTACAGCCGGCAGCGTACAAGGCTCCAACAATGGCCCCTGCGCTGGTGCCAGCAATATGGGTAGGATAAATACCGTATTCCTCCAATGCCTTTATGGCCCCTATATGGGCAACACCCCTTATACCACCGCCAGAAAGGACCAAGCCTGTTGTCATAATCCCTTTATTTAGAATTTGAATCAAAATTATTCCATATAAAGAAATGCACATATGACCGTTATCAGGTTTTTAGGATCCAGATACAGCTTATGACGGATATCATTTCTTTCGGCTATAGTGAACAATACATTTGTGTAACTGAGTACTAAATTATTGGAATACAGGCCTCCATGGATAGTGTGTATTCAACAAAACTCCTTAGCGGTCCGTCCTTGTTGGTGCGGCCAAGACCATAAAGTGAAAATCAGTAAAAGGGCAATGAATGAAAAAATAACAAATAGCGATCTTTTTCAATCCATTTTTGAATCTTCCTTAGCCGGACTTATTGTGGTAGACCAAAATGGATTTATTCTCACCGCCAACAAGTCGGCAGAACAAATGTTCATTTATGTTGAGGGTGAGTTGCTACAGCAGGATATCCATTTGATTATTCCTGACTGGAAGATCAATGCTCTTGCTGCGGAAATGAATGAGATTGTAGTAGGGCCCAATCAGTTTTATGGTCGGGAAAAGACTGGGGTTAAATTTCCTATCGATATTAGGATCGTACCAACCGTACTAAAAGGCCAAAGCCTAAAAGTGATCTACTGCAAGCGAGCGGATAACCCGGTGTTTGAAAGCGACAGGAAGTTCAGAACTTTGGTCACCAATGTTGCCGGAATTGTATACAGTTGTAGTATTGCCAAGCCATGGTCCATGGAATTCATTAGCGAGGCTTCCAAAACTATTAGTGGATATGCCCCTGATCAGTTTTATGGTAACTCTAAACTTAATTGGGGAAATTTAATTCACCCAGAGGATTTGCCACAGGTTGAGTCTGAACTTGACAGGGCCGTAATGGAAAAAGGATCGTACCAGCTTCGGTATAGGATAATTACCTCAAAAAAGGAAATAAAATGGATATGGGAGCACGGTTCCTGTATTATGGATGAAAATAATATTCCTTATAGACGGGAAGGCTTTATGCAGGATTATACAGAGTTGAAGACTGCAGAACACGCCCTGGTGATGGAAAAAAAATTGCTCCGCCAATATATGGACACTTCGCCTTCCATGTTTCTAGTGATCAATAAGGACCATACCGTTCAACTTGTCAATAAAAGGACCAGTGAAATATTGGGAATTGAACAAGATGCTATTTTGAATAAAAACTGGTTTAAGGAATTTATTCCTAAAAGGAAGCAAAACCAATTGATCCAACTTTTTGAATCTATTTTTGAAGATAAATTAGATCTGCCCAACTTTCATGAAAACCCTATTGTTGCCAAAGGAGGGCAAGAGCACCTAATTCAATGGAGCAATGCTGCCTTGAGGAATGGAAACAATGAAATTATAGCTGTCGTAAGTTCTGGACTGGATATTACGGAAAACAAGTTGACCCAAGAAACCTTAAAAATTAGAAACAGGGCCTTGGAAGCCGTAGGCAACGGTATTATTATTGTGGATGCCCAGCATCCCGATCTTCCCATTATATATTCTAATAAGGCCTTTACCCGAATTACCGGATATGGGGCCGATGAAGTTCTGGGGAGAAATTGCAGATTCTTGCAGAACGGCGATCGGAACCAGCCTGAAATTGCCTTTATGTCCAAAGCCATTGGCCACGGTAGTTCCTGCAGGGTATTGATTCGGAATTACAGCAAGGACGGCATTCTTTTTTGGAACGATTTGTTTATTACGCCCCTATATGACCAAGATCAGAAACTGACTCATTTCATTGGGGTCCTGAACGATGTTACCGAAATTCAGGATGCCAAGAGAAAACTGGAGGAATATGCCCAAGTATTGGAAGACAAAGTTGAAGAACGGACTAGGGAAGTTCAAACTACGGTAGAAAAACTGGTATCGACCAATTTAAATCTGGAAGATCAAATGATCGAGACCCAAAGAGCTCAAAGGAAGGCAAATCTCAGTAGGGCCTTGTTTACTGCTATTGCACATAATTTTCCCAATGGGGTCATCATGGTATTTAATTCCGATTATGAATTGGTTTATGTGGAAGGGGAGGAAATGGACCGAATCAACATTAAAAAGTCGGATTTTGAAGGAATTCCAATAGATGATATCCCTGTTTTTTCAAAAATACAGATCAAAAAAATAAAATCGGATATTCGAAAAACTCTAAGGGGGGGCAATATTTCTTTTGAAGTAGATTTTCACGATCAATGCTATGCTGTTAATTCTACACCGCTCTATTCTGATGAAAAGAAAATAATGTGGGCCTTGTTCGTTTATAACAATGTTACCGAGCAGAAAGAGGTACAGCATAAACTTGAAAGGACAATAATGGTGGAAAAGGAACTAAATGAGTTAAAATCCCGTTTCATTACGATAGCCTCCCATGAATTCCGCACACCTTTGAGTGCTATTCTTTCTTCGGCTATACTTATAGGAAAACAGAATGAGCCGGGTAAGGAGGATAGGAGGATGAAGCATGTCTCCAGGATTAGGACCAATGTGAGGGATCTTGTTGTTATTCTTAACGATTTTCTATCCTTAAGCAAGTTGGAAGAGGGCAAGGTATCTGTGAAACCACAGTCTTTTGAGTTGATACAATTCTTAAAAATGTTGGTCGATGAGATGGAACCAAACAAAAAAGAAGGTCAGGACATTGTTTTAAACTATTCCCAACCTTCTATATCGGTTTGTCTTGACCCCAAATTGTTGAACCATATTATTATTAATCTACTTTCTAATGCCATTAAGTATTCCATGGAAGGACAAATTATTGGATTGGAAGTTGATGCTAATGATAAAGAGCTATTTATCCATGTTAAGGATCAAGGAATCGGCATCCCAAAGGCAAATCAGAAAAAGTTGTTCGAGCGATTTTACCGTGCGGAAAATGCCACCAATTTCCAAGGGACCGGACTTGGTCTTAATATAGTAAAACAGTATACGGGGCTTCTAAGCGGAACTGTAGGGTTTAAAAGTAAATTGGGGAAAGGAAGCACCTTCAGTCTAAAACTGCCCATAAATATAAACGAATATGAAAAGGATTCTATTAATTGAAGATAACAAGGATGTAAGGGAAAATACAGCGGACATATTGGAATTGGCCAATTACGAGGTAGCTACCGCGGAGAATGGAAAAATTGGGGTAGAACTTGCGGAAAAATTTAGGCCAGACGTAATCATATGCGATATAATGATGCCTGAACTGGACGGATATGGGGTACTGGAAATATTGGGCAAAAGCAGTACAACCGCTAGCATACCCTTTATATTTTTGACGGCAAAAACCGATAGGGCAGAGGTGAGACTGGGAATGAATTTGGGGGCGGACGATTATCTCACCAAGCCATTTGAGGAAAAAGAATTGCTGGAAGCTATTTCCTCCCGATTACGAAAGAGCGACTTTCTTAAAAAGGAGATTGCCAAAAACATGGAAGGCCTAAATAAATTCCTGGACGAGGCCTCCCAATACGTTGATATGAAGAGTCTTTCCAAGGATTACCCCCTAAAGAAATACAATAAAAAGGATATAATTTTCTGGGAAGGTGATAACGCAAATTCTTTGTATTTCATTGAAAAAGGTAGCGTTAAGACCTATAAAAGCACGGAATCGGGAAAGGAATTTGTAACAGGAATATTTGGCCCTGGAGATTTTGTTGGGCAACTTTCCCTATTGAATTCCAATAAAGTTTATGTTGAAAATGCTACTGTGTTGGAAGATGCCGAAATGTGCGCCATACCTAGGAAGGATTTTACCAAATTGATTTATGGCAACTCTGTCGTTTCACAGAAATTTATTGGAATGATATCGAATAATCTTATGCATCTGCAGGAACAATTGGTGGATATGGCCTTCGCCTCGGTAAGGCAAAGGGCAGCAAAGGCCCTGTTGGAACTTTATGATAAACAAGTTATACAGGACAAGCCCAATGGGGGAATAGGAATACCGAGGGAGGATTTCGCTGGTATGATCGGTACCGCAACGGAAACCGCTATCCGTACCTTAACGGATTTTAAGAACGAAGGCCTGATCGCCACCGATCATGGAAGAAGGATCATTATTTTAAATGAAAAGGGGCTTAGGGAGGTAGCGGATTTTTAAGCTTGGCATGGGATTAGCTAAAAAATATGATGTTACCTTCTGCTAAATATGGACTTTAGCTTCCTAATAGCATAGATCAATAGCATTTGTTGAATGCTACCTTTAAGGTTTCCTGCCAATTGCAGTGGTCTTAGATTTGCCTTAACCTGGTTGATATTAAGTTTGAGGCTTTCAATTTCAATTTTGCGCTGTAATTTCAAAACCATTAGCCTTTCATCAATTTCTTTAAAAGAGTTGTATTGCTTCCCCATAGTCTTAATCAAAATAATGTTTGGAAAATGTACGTAGTACTGGCCCATTGAGCCTGTTCCTAAGAAAATAACAGATAACAGCTATTAGTACATAGCTCATACCAATCAGTAAATACCCAAGGTAAGCACTTTCCAAGGCTTCGTTCAGAGCATTGGATGCGGCCCATGATAACAAAACCAATGCAAGTAGGGCCAAGGCCCCAATTAAAAGGGTTTGCGCAAATATGGTCACAAGCTCCATAAGTACTTTAAATATTTTTAGCTTGGCATACTCCTCGCTATTTTCTAGATAAGACCTTACATCGGCTTCTGCTTCTGTAAGGTCTCTCTTAAGTTCTTCCAAGGCCATACTACCTTATTTTTGAAATTGGGCGTTTTTCTTTTTTAAGTCTTCCAATTTGCGCTCCAAGGTAGCAATAATGTCATCTGCCTTATAGCTCATAGTGGAGATGGCTTCGTCCAGTTTTCGGTCAAAGGCATCTTTTTTTTCATTGGCAGTTTTGGTAAGCTCTTCCTTGGCATGGGAGATTCTTTCTGTTAGGTCGTGGGTAGTTTCCCCCACCTTTTGCTTTATTTTATGCCGGGTCTCTATGCCCTTATCCGGCGCATATAGAATTCCAATACCTGCACCTATGGCAGCACCTGTCAATAAAGCTAAAAGGATATTTCCGTCGTTGTTTGTCATGATTACTGATTTTTTTGATTATTACATATTTTAAAATGATACTCAAAAATAAGTCTATTAAAATGGTTTGTAAATGATATAAATCATATCATTTACAGTCATTAGTTCTTAAATTAGGGATGGACGAATATACCAACCTAGCCATTTCATCATTTTTGTGTCAAATGAATACTAGGGTCAATAAAGCGGTGTATAATTTTATTTTGAGGGATTATGGGCATCTAAAGATGTTGCGTAAGGCCATTGAAATTATTCTTGATGAAGATATAGAAAGACCGCAAATATCTGTCCTTGGAAAGCTTGGAAACAATCTTGATGCCAAAGGCAACTGGGATTTTGATCAAGAATCGGAGTTGAACGCTTATTGGAATAAGGTTTTAAAAGAAAAGGTAAATTTTGGAGTATTTCGCCACACAGAGTTTGGAACCCTCTTTATTGCAGGAGCCTTGGCTTCCCAATTCCTATTTGATATTTCTGGAAGACCACTGGGATCTATGTCGGCCGGACCGTATGGAATTTTAAGGGGATTGGGCATAACAGAGGATAAGGTTAATTTTTATCTCAAAGCATTAAAAAAAGGACACTTACTTCTTTTGGTTCGCCACACTTTCCAGCAAACGCAGCTGATAGAGGAAAAGTTGGAGAAATTAGGTTAAGTACTAGGGCACTTCTAGGATTACAACCAAGATTTAGTTATCTGGATGGATTCGGGATAGATGATTTAAATCATTTTTTTAGATGAAGGAAGTTGGCATTTTTGGAGTATATCAATTTAAAATATAATAATTTAAGGTATGAAAGAGTCAGTAAATATATTTCAAAGTCAAAGGGAGTTTCATGTGTTTGTAGCCAATTCCTTTTCTGATTTAATACGGTTAAAAAAGGAGGGAGACCTTAAGGCATTCAATCAGTTATTGTTAAAGACCATGCCCGAAGTGAGGCGATATGTCCAAAAAAATCTCAACCGTGCCGTGGTAAAGGGTAAGATAGATAGGAACAGGTATAAGGCGGACGATATTATTGATCAGCTTTTTATAGAGGTATATGACCATTTGGATGAGATAAATAATAAAAATGAGCTGCATGCATGGATGTTCAAGAAAGTTGATGAATTGCTGGAGACAATCTTTGTGGAGGAAGAATTTGATGCCTTGTTCCTTGAAAATATAGATACTTATTCGCAACCTGAATGGGAAAGCATGCAGGAAAAATTCACTACGGATGGAGACGGGGATTTAATTATGAACGAAGAACTGGATGATATTTCCTATGCCAAGGATGACTATGTACTAAACCATATTTTTGTTGGGGATGACGATCAAAAAGTATTACTCCAATTGGATAAGGAGTTGGGAGCGGAGAACATTAGAAAACACTCGGAAATGGTCCTATATCATATGCCCAAACAAATGCGAAGGGTATTTGAACTATTTACGGAACATCAATTTGGTATGGCGGAAATTGCCAAAATACACAATAGTACCGTTCAAGAAATAGAATCGCTTTTGAAGACTGCAAGAAAAAGTCTAAGGACCAGCTTCATCAAAAGATATTTGGACTAACAATTAGGAATTTTAATTTATGGAACTATGAGCACTGGACCAAAGTCAAAAAAAGAAATATTGATAGGTGAAGGGCTGGATGCCTTACACAAGGAAAGTAGGGAATGGTTGAACATCATTGCCTTTTGGAAGGATGAAGCCAGGTTCTTTACGGATTTGCTGGATAAGGAACAGGTAAAAGCTTCGGAATACGGACAGATGTTACAATATCTGGACAAGAACCATGAAACCTTATTTGATTATTTGGCGGCAGATATAGTGGAACATGAAAAGCTATTGTCCCGTTTAATAAAGGGGGAAAAAGGACTATCCGATCAGGATTTCAGGGAAAAACATTCAAATATCAGGGACCAAATGGATTTGTTTACCAAAGACTTTATGGAATTCAAAAAAATGGTTTTTGGGTACGCTAAGAAACTGTGATTATACCTTAGCGCCATGAAAAGTTGAAAGTAGAATGAAGAACTGAAAGTTATGGAAATTTCAATTTACACTTCGGAAAATAAGAAAATGGATAGTATTGCCAATTTTTTGGAATTCTACTATAGCTTTCGGTTGAAGCATCTGGCCAGTGATTTGTTGGAACAAGGTTTATCACCCACACAAATTACGGAAGCTGTGGTCAAGGCCATGACCGTTGGGAAATCTTCAGGTTTGGATATAGACCAACATTTTAGGCCGGTATTCACCGGAATCCAAAAGCAAGTTGTGAGCGACTGCAAGTTGTCGCATTTGGCCTATGGTTTGGTACTTATGAACGCCGACTCTGAACTCCAGGTCGTAGGAGATTTTCAGATTAGCGTCCTACAGGAATACATAGGGCACTACGGATCTTTTTAGAATTCAATGTCCAAAGAGATGGGGCAGTGGTCGGAACCAAAATAATCCGATAGGATATCTACAGATTTTATACGATCTACCAAAGACTTGCTTACCAGGAAATAATCTATACGCCAGCCGGTATTTCTTTCCCTGGACTTGAAGCGATAGCTCCAATAGGTATATGCCACGGTATCTGGATGAAAATGCCGAAACGAATCCACAAAACCAGATTTGATAAAATTGTCCATTCCGTCAATTTCAATTTGGGTGTATCCTGCAGTTTTGTTATAGTTGCTTTTATCGTTCTTAAGATCTATTGCCCTATGGGCCACGTTAAAATCCCCGCAAGCAATTACAGGTTTTGTCTTTTCAAGGTTTTTTAGGTATTTCAGAAAATCGGCATCCCATTGTTTACGGTAGTCCAGACGGTCCAATTGCTGTCCGGAATTGGGCACGTAGACATTTACCAAATAAAAATCATTATACTCCGCACACTGTATTCTACCTTCGCTATCGTGCTCCGATACCTGCATATCTTTGGTTACGGCAAGAGGTTCTGTTTTGCTCAGTAGCGCTGTACCGGAATATCCCTTCTTATCGGCAGAATTGTAATGCATGGTATAATGTTCCATATCCGAAAGTGTTTCCTCAACCTCATGGTCCTGGGCCTTGGTCTCTTGAAGACATAGAATATCAGGTGCCATTTTATTTATGGATTCGAAAAAATCTTTTTTGGCAACGGCCCTAATGCCGTTTACATTCCATGAAATTATTCTCATTTTTTGGATATTATTTTGGACAATGCTATGAAAAATACAATTAGGAATAAAGATAATGATTCCGAACTGTATTTATAAAATGATCACCTAAAGTTTTGCCCATTCTGTCATCATCTAATGGAAGAAATGGCATAAGGTTTACTCTTCCTTATTCCTATAAATTGAGATTAGAATAACCAATCCAATAATGGCGGAAAGACTAAAACCTATTGCGCCCAATAAGGGTATTCCGCTAATCTTTGGAGGCATATCGGCCATTACCAAAAGGGCAGAGCCAATGGAGAGGGCGGCAATAATAACCGCGTAGACCAAACGGTTAAAGGCAGTTTTCAGAGACTTTCTAAAATCGTCCAAACCTTTGTGCTCATGTACAATAACCAATTTTCCATCTTTAATCTTATCTACTATTTCATTAATGTCGGTCGGCAATTTATCCAACAGCGCATTGTAATCCTGAAATCTATTCAGGTTCTTTTGAAAAAGTCGCTTTAGGCCAAACCTTTTACGGGTTATCTTGGCCATATAGGGTTGTAGATTATCCGTTATGTTGAATTCAGGATCCAATTTTAGGCCTACACCTTCAATTATTACCAGGGCCCTTATAAGGATATATAGGTAATGCGGTATAGTAATCTTATTCTCGTAAAGAACATTTTTGAACTGTTTTAAGGTAATCCCAAGTTTAATGTTACGGATAGATGTATTACTTATACCTTCAACCAATTCGTACAAATCATACTCCAGTTTTTTTTCATCCGGGATGTCAGCTTTTAAGGCTATCTTTTTTAGGACGGGAATTAATTTCCTTACATCTTTTTTCAAAAAACAAAGCAGTAGTTCTATAAGTGCTTCCTTGTCATTGGGCATAATGGTACCCATCATGCCAAAATCTATAAAGCAGATTTTTTGGATCTCTGGTAACACAAATAGATTTCCAGGGTGTGGGTCGGCATGAAAAAAACCATGTTCCAAAACCTGTTCCAAATATAGATCTACCCCAACTTTGGCAACGGAGCGGGAATCAATGTTGCTTTCTTTTAATTTCTCCAGTTGGGAAACCTTTATTCCGTCTACCCATTCCATACATATTATGCGGTCATTGCTCAATTCCCGATATAGAAGAGGGACATAGATAGCCTCGTTGCCCTCAAAATTTTTGGCGAAATGTTCCATATTGTCCATTTCCCTAAGAAAACTAAGTTCTTCGTTGACGCTTTTTTCAAAGGACTCCGCCAATTTTAATGGCTGAAAGGCCTTGACCTGTGTGCTATATTTTTCCATAGCTTCCGCAACTTCCTTCATAATGGAAATATCAGAAGCAATGACTTCGGCTATATTGGGGCGTTGTATTTTTAACACAACCCAATCCCCATTAAGTAGCTGCGCTTTATGAACTTGGGCCAAGGAGGCCGCCGCCAAAGGTTTGGGATCAATGGAAGAGAAGTGCTGGGAGCAGTCGATACCGAGTTCTTGTGATAAAACTTTTTCTAGGTCAAAATTCTGTAGGGGAGGAGCATGGTCCTGTAGTTTTTCTAGCTCCTTAACCAGGTCCGGTGGCAACATATCGTCCCGGTTGCTCATAATTTGCCCCAACTTTACATAGGAAGGACCCAATTCCTCAAGTACCATGCGAATACGTTCAAAAGTGGATTCTGATAATTTATTTGCCGTATCAGGGTGCTTTAAAAGGTAATTTTTAGGGATGAATTTTCTTGCCCTGCTACTGGCCATTACATCCTCAAACCCATATTTGGTCAGTACTACAAATAGGGAGTTGTATCTTTTAAGATTTTGTTTTTGTGGAAATTTTATACCAAACATAAAACTTATAGGTACTTGGTCAAAAAACGAAAGAATTCCTTTTTAAGATCTGTATAGATTTCTTCCTGTATCTCCATTTTTTTTCGAAATTTCATATGTTTTTTTACCATCATTGCATCCATGGCATCATGTGACAACAAATCTTGATCGGCCATAAGGGTTTCATGGATTTCCATTTCTTCCAATAAATCCTCAATTACTCCGCCATGTAGGATAAATTCGTTCTGAAAGTGGTCCAATTGTTTTAATACCTCTTTTTTGGTCCACCTAGTAACCAGTTCACTAAGCCTGTTATTGAAAATAATGAGTTCATCCTGCCAAAAGAAGAGTTCGCGCCTCCAAATTTCGTTTTCAAAATGTAGATTTGAATTATATATGATTTGTTTTTCCATGATAATTTGCTTTAAGTATTATAAACTTGGCGTACTACAAAATTATTTAAATGTATTGGTCCCAGAAATGACATATATCATTTGAATAGGAATACATATCCATTTACTTTGATTTGTCAAGTTAGAAATTGGAAAAAATCGGAAAGTTACCTGGATCTAAGGGAATGAAGCGCCAAAGGATGCTTTTGACAGTCTGATGTTTATATAAAAAAAAGTATGCCTTAACAACGGAATTACAGGTTCGTTGTAAGGTTTTAAAAAGTTCTATAACTTAAATTTATAATCATGAAGAAAAATATGGGTAATTTGGACAGAACCTTGCGTTTTGTGATAGCGGCGGCATTGATCGCTCTTTATTATAATGGTACTATTTCCGGGATGTTGGGCATTGTACTAGTGGTTTTGGCCATTGTCTTTTTCCTGACCAGTTTTATGGGCTTTTGTCCGTTGTACCTTCCTTTTGGAATAAAAACTTGCAAGGCAAAAAAGGAGTAGACCAAGGTTGTGACAAACGATAACTTTGTTTGGGTATACTGCACATTTGTCATCATGGAAAATTTTATTTTCCCCAAGCTTAACTCAAAATCTAGGATATCATAATTATTGGTTCTGGGATAGACCGAAGGCCTGTTTCGCAATCTCAAGTTCTTCATTGGTAGGTACTACCAAGATTTTAACTTGGGCATTGGTGCTGCCAATTTCCCTTATGTTGGAAGATTTTGATTCATTTTTGGCAGGGTCCAGTGTTATACCTAGATAATCCATATCCGTGCATACAAGGTTTCTGAGAGTACTGGAATTTTCCCCGATGCCGGCGGAAAAGACTACGGCATCCAAGCCGTTCATGGCTGCAGCGTAGGCGCCTATATATTTTTTTATGCGGTAGGCATTCATTTCCAAGGCCAGGATACATTCTTTATTTCCAGTTTTGGCTTTGGCTTCAATGTCCCTTAAATCCCTATGGCCTGTTAGTCCTAGCATACCACTTTTTTTGGAGAGTAAAGCATTGACTTCCTCCAAACCATAGCCCAAATTATTTACCAAATAAAAGATAAGGGAATGATCTATGTCCCCACTTCTAGAGCCCATGATAAGTCCGTTGGCAGGGGTGAACCCCATGGAATGATCAACGCTTTTTCCATCCCTTACGGCAGTTATACTACACCCATGGCCCAGATGTATGGTAATTATCTTGGAGGATTTTAATTTTAAAAAGGAAATTGCCTTCTCGGACACATATTTATGACTTGTGCCGTGAAAACCATAGGCCTGGATACCGTGATCTGTATAAAATTCATTGGGCAATGCATATTTTTTGGCCTTGACTGGCATGGTCTGGTGAAAAGCGGTATCAAAAACGGCAATTTGTTTGGCCTTGGGAAAAGCTTCCTCAGCCAATAAAATTCCTTCCAAATTATGAGGGTTGTGTAAGGGAGCCAATATAGAAATTTCCCTTATTTTATCTTTAACCTCCTGTGTAATTGCTGTTGTTTCGGAAAAGCTATTGCCGCCATGTACTACCCTATGGGCTACAATACCGATGTCATTGACGTTTGCAATAACGCCTTTATCTGGATCCATCAGTAGAGTGGCCATTTTCTGGAACCCGGCACTGTGGTTTGGAATCAACATCACCTCCTCAATATCCACAGTGTTGGTTTTATACTTCACCGTAGCATTTTTTGAACCTATTCGTTCTATCAGCCCCTTCCCAATTATAAGCTCTGAAGGCATTTGAATCAATTGATATTTTATGGAAGAACTTCCTGCGTTTATGATCAGTATGTTCATATTTTTGGATTTATTGTTTTAAAATTATAGGCCTTGTGCCTGTATGGCGGTGATGACTACGGTGTTATAGATATCCTCCACTGTACAGCCCCGGCTTAGGTCGTTAACAGGTTTGTTTAGACCTTGTAGCATTGGGCCAATGGCCAGGGCACCGGTTTCCCTTTGAACGGCCTTATAGGTATTGTTTCCAGTATTTAGATCTGGAAAAATGAATACGCTGGCCTGTCCTGCCACTTCCGAATCCGGCAATTTACTCTTACCAACATTTATGTCAACTGCTGCATCGTATTGTATGGGCCCCTCCACTTTTAGATCTGGCCGCTTCTTTTTTATAATTTCTGTGGCCTTGCGTACCCTATCCACATCTTCTCCCGCACCGGAAGCTCCCGATGAGTATGAGAGCATGGCAATCTTGGGTTCAATGCCAAAAGCAGTGCTGGTAGCAGCCGAAGAAATCGCAATTTCCGCCAAATGTTCGGCCGTGGGGTTGGGATTGATAGCGCAATCTCCGAATATGGTGACGCGGTTGGGTAGGCACATAAAGAAGACAGAGGAAACAATGGAAACCTCAGGTCTGGTCTTTATAAATTGCAGTGCCGGTCTAATGGTATGCTGGGTAGTATGTACCGCTCCTGAAACCATTCCATCGGCATGGCCCTTATAGACCATCATGGTTCCGAAATAGGAAACATCCTCCATAAGATCTTTCGCCATGGCAAGATTAACATTTTTTTCTTTACGCAGTTCGTATAGCGTGGTGGCGTAATCCAAGAAATTGGGGGAGGATTTGGGGTCTATAATATTGAAGCTATTGGTATCCAAACTTATATCCAATTCTGAAATTTTTGCCATTATTTGCTCCGTATCTCCCAATAATGTAATGGTAACGGCATTGGTGTCCAGAAGTTTCTTAGTAGCCTTTAAAATGCGCTCGTCATTTCCTTCCGGGAGGACAATATGCTTCTTGTTCGATTTTGCCCGTTTAAGAAGATTGTACTGGAACATTCTTGGGGTTATTCCCTCCGCCTTAAAGGTAATTAGTCGCTCTGCCAGTTCATTTGTGGGGACATATTTTTCAAATTCCTGTATGGAGGTCGTTATTTTTTCCTTATTCTCGGGATAGATCCGGGGCTTAATGGTTCCTATGCGGTTTGTTACCGAAAAAGTGCCATCGGCCACTGAGAGTATAGGAATAACATCGGAAAGGCCCTCAATAAGTTTAATGATGGTATCCTCCGGTAGTAGACCGCCTGTTAGTACAATACCAGAGAGATTGGGATAATTTGTGGAGATGTTGGCCTGTAGGGCCCCTAAAATAATATCTGCCCTATCTCCTGGGGTAATGACCAGACTGTCCTTTTTCAAATGGTTGAGATAATTGCGGAGCTGCATGGCACCCACACTAAATTCGCCGGCCTGATTGTTAATAAAATCTTCTCCAAACAACACCTTAGCCGAAAGGGCCTGTGCAATTTCCTTTACGGTAGGATTTCCCAAAATTGGGTTCAAGGGGATAGCCGCTGTAAATACTTTTTTGGGCAGTTTTGACTTGAGACTGGCCAATACCTTTTCCAAATTTTCTGTCTGTACTTTATTGGCTACGGTAAGCAGTACTTCTACGCCCTTTTCCCTAAAGGAATCGTAGGCCATGTATATATTTCCGACCAATTCTTGAAGGGATTTGCCCATACCGTTGGCTATGATAATAGCAGGAATTCCCAAATTTTTGGCGATGAGCACATTAATGTCCCATTCTATGATGGCGCCCTCTCCGGAAAAATCTGTTCCTTCCACCAATACAATATCGAACCTGTCCTCAATGGCCTTGTACTTATTGATGATATTACCTATAATTTCATCATCCTTGTCCATATTTTTAAGTTGTACCACTTGGCTGCGGGTATAGGCATAGGAATCCTCGAATTTCTGGTCTACTTCAAAATGCTTTAGTACAGTATCAATATGGTCATCGATCCTGCCCTCTTCAAAGTCATCGATAATTGGCCGGAAGTAACCCACCTTGGCGGTTTTTCCCAATAATAACTGCATCATGCCCAAGGAAACTATAGATTTTCCGCTATTGGGCTCTGTAGTGGCAAGGTATATAGCTTTGCTCATGAATTTCTAATATTCTTTTTCGAGTTGCGAAGTTCGGGCATAGAAATATTACCATATATGATAGAAGTCATTTATGGATACAATATTAGGTTCTAATTTTAACGAAACAATTTTATTCCATTAACCATTTAACTTCTTAAAATAGGCAAGTATCACGGTAACTATTCCAATTGGTTCAGTGGGTGGCTTGTAAGTTTTGCTGATAAATTACAAGAAATAACAAGATGAAAACATTGCTTTATGCCACGGATTATTCCAAAAACTCGGTCACTGCTTTGCAGTTTGCCTATAATTTAAGTCAGGCCTTGGGTATGCGACTGGTTATTACCCACACATTTAATTTTCCTACCGTATTGGGTGTGGAAGGACTGGATGAGCGGCCGATACTTGATGGAAATCCGGTTAAAATCCACCGTGCCCAGCTGGAGAAATTCTGCACGGAACACCTTGGAAGCAAGTGGGATAATCCCAAAATACAATTGGAGCCTGTACTGAACAGTTCCGTTATCAAAGGAATTATATCAAAGGCAGAAGATTATCATGCCCAACTAATAGTGGTAGGTACCAAAGGAGCAAGCGGGCTTGAGGAAATGATCTTGGGCAGTACCACAAAGAAGCTTATAGAGAAGGCACCTTGTCCCGTAATTGCAATTCCCCATGATTTATTGCGCAGAAATTTGGATACCATGGTCTATGCCACAGATTTTGAAGAGGAAGATATACACGCCATTCAAAAACTTTCGGAAATTGCCAGGCCTTTAAAGGCAAAGATTAAGGTAGTACATATTTCTACCCAGGAGGAATATGCGGGAGACTTATCAATGGAGTGGTTCAAGGACATGCTGAAATCCAAGGTAGATTATCCGGATATCGAGTTCGAACTATTGTTTTCTGAAGATGTATTTGACACCCTGAGAATTTATCTTGGGGTAGTAAATGCAGATATGGTAGTGATGCTGGAAAGGGAAAAGAAAGGGTTTCTAAAAAAATGGTTCCATAGGGATCTAGTCAAAAAAATGGAGGATTACGGTGAGGTAATATTGATGAGCTTTAATGAACACAACCATAAAACCCTATTTTTCTAGGGTTTTTCCATTTTGGTTAATGGGAGTAAGGCAAGGAATTCTAGATTGATGCTTTACAGTTGTACATTGCTTGTATTTTGATAGCTGCAAAGCATCACATTTTAATCCCCTTGCAGTGCCATAGCACCATAATAAGCGGCTCCAAGGAGTGCCGTTTTTTCGTTAAGGATTACCTTTACCGGTACCATTTCCAATAGAGTGTTGAGTCGCCCTGATTGTACAAAGTTGTTATAAAAAACTTCCCTGTCAATACCGGTAAAGATTTTTGGTAAGATCCCCCCACCCATATAAATACCACCGGTAGCTTTGAATTTTAGGGCAAGCTGAGCCGCTTCTATGGCCAAAAATCGAATAAAAATATCCAAGGCTTCTACACAAACGGAATCTTTTCCTTCCATTGCCGTCCGCGTAATTATCGCAGGGGGATTACCCTTGGACATATCATCACTCAGCCAATGCGGCTCCCTTATGCTACTTATTTGCCTCAAGAACAAATACAGTTCCAAGATTCCGGGACCTGATAGCAACCTTTCCCAACTAACATGTCCATATTTTTTTTGGAAGTGTTGCAGTATTCTTATGTCCAATTCATTTCGAGGACTAAAATCGCAATGGCCACCTTCACAGGCGAAAGGGTGGTAGTGCGATCCGTCCCAGAACATTCCTGCTTCCCCAAGTCCCGTACCTGGAGATATTAATGCTGCGTTGCCCGGTATTTTTGATCCAGGCTTTAGCGTTTCGAAGTCCTTGTCTTGGAGCGCAGCCAGTCCATAGGCATTGGCCTCCATATCATTGATCAATGAAACGGAAGGTATATTTAGTTCCCTACGAATTTCTTCACTGTCAATTGCCCAAGGAAAATTCGTGCCATATACCTTGCCCTGGGTAACGGGTCCGGCAACACCAAGACATATTCCGTTCATCTTTGGCATATCATCTGTATGGAAGCTAGACACCATCTCCAGAAAGGACTTATATTTTTTAGTGGGATATGATTTCTCCTTTAATGGGACGAGATCTCCTGTCTGGATCTGAAAAAGGGCCAAATTTGTTTTAGTACCTCCAACATCCGCGGCCAAAATAACTCCCTTGTCCCGGGATATGCTGGTAGTCATAAAAGCTAAGGGAATCTCCCCTTCATGGATGGCAGTCAAGGAAAATTTCTGAATATTATCCATAAAGTCAATCTTTTATATAATGGTTATGTTCTATTCCGGTAGATTATTCGGAATCAAATTAATTAATCAAAGGTTTTCTTTCAAGCGTTTTTTTGTCCTAGTATCCATTTGTACAAATTATCGGCGTCCTCCTTGTTGCACAATTGGGTACCCTCATGCATGGTAGCAGCAGTACCGCAGGCTACTCCGTATTTTACCATTTCGCTATAGGTTTTGCCTTTAAGCAAACTAACTACCATACCGGCCACCATACTATCGCCCGCCCCAATGGTGCTTTTTTGCAGCACTGTGGGCGCAGGAATATGTTCTATGAGGTCCTTTGTAGCCAATAGGGCCCCTTTCGCCCCCAAGGATACCACAAGTATCCCACAATCATGTTCCTCTAAAAACTTTTTGGCAAGGGGTTCCAATTCCATGGCTGAAATTGAGGTGACACCACATAAGGTGCTTAATTCCCCCAAGTTGGGTTTTAGCATAAATATGCTGGATTTTGTAGCCTTGACCAGAGCCTCCCCTGAAGTGTCCAAAACAAAGCGGGTCTTTTTTCTTTTGGCTATTTCCGCTACCAGAACATAGAAATCATCGGGCATTCCCGGAGGTAATTTACCACTGGCCACCAAGTAATCTCCTTCTTGCAAATTCTCTTCCAATTTTTTCAGTAGCGTTTCCCATTCTTCCTTTTCAACCAGAGGTCCAGGGACCCCAAAGCGGTATTGTAAATTGGTAATAGTATCTGTAACCGCAAGATTATCCCTCGTCCACCCCTTAATGGGCACTGCTATTTGATCGATACCCGCCTTGTCCAATATTTGCCTTAAATGTTCTCCTGTGGGCCCTCCTGCGAGATATATGCAGAGCGATTCCTCTCCCAATTTTTTGAGGGCACGTGATACATTGATGCCCCCGCCTCCTGCGTCATAAGTTGGTGATGTACAGCGCAGTTTGGTATTGGGGCTGATACCCGGTACGGACACGCTCTTGTCTATTACGGGATTTAAGGTAAGTGTAACTACTCTCTTTTGCATCTTATTTATAATTTATGATTGTTCAGAGCCCAACAGAATTAGATTTGGGCAAAAATTAGACGTTCTAAGCTTAGGTTTCCAATTTCATTGGGGAATACCTACTATTATAGATTGGTTTATGGTAATCATTAGGGTATCCCAATTGTAATAACAAAGGAAGTATTTACGAAGGTGATGAAAAATGATATAAATCATCAATCCAACAGGGTAGTTCCCTTATTGTATTTATAGTGAAACAAAAATTGGCGAATCTTTTGTTTCCACAGACAAAGGCAATGAATAGTAAATATATTGGGCCCAATTACCTTTTGGATGTCAATTACTACTTTCCGCCATTCCAAAACTTACCTTATGATTTTCTGCCATATTTATATTCTTGATTCCTTCAATGAGCGCATCCGGATTAAAGGAGATGGAATTGATTCCTTTTTCTACAAGAAACTGTGCAAACTCGGGATAATCACTTGGAGCCTGTCCGCAGAGTCCAATTTTTGTATTCGTTTTGTGGGCGGAAGCAATGACCATGGCGATCATTTTTTTTAGTCCAGGATCATTGGCGTTAAAAATGTCGCTTAAGAGCTCTGAATCGCGATCCACGCCCAAGGTCAATTGGGTAAGGTCGTTGGAGCCGATAGAGAAGCCATCAAAAAAATGTGCGAACTCTTCGGCCAGCACTACGTTGTTGGGAATTTCGGTCATCATATAGAGCTGTAGGCCATTCTCACCCCTTTTCAATCCGTAATCTGCCATAAGGTCAACCACTCTTTCAGCTTCGGTAAGGGTACGACAGAAGGGAATCATTATCTTAACATTATTAAAACCCATGTCCTCCCTGACCATTTTCATGGCCTTGCACTCCAATTCAAAGGCTTCCTGATATTTGGGATGATAGTAGCGTGATGCTCCTCTAAAACCGATCATAGGGTTGGACTCCAATGGTTCAAATTCCTTACCGCCTATTAAATTGGCATATTCATTGGATTTAAAATCGCTTGTACGCACAATAACATCTTTGGGATAAAAGGCGGCTGCAATGGTGGCAATGCCCTCTGCCAGTTTATACACAAAATAATTGGCTTTGTCAGGGTAGTGGTGGGTGAGTTTTTCAATAGTTTCCTTTACAGTGGGGTCCTTTAGGGTGTCAAAATGCTTTAAGGCCATCGGATGGATTTGGATGGAATTATTGATGACAAATTCCAATCGCATAAGACCAACGCCGGCAGTGGGATAAAATGATAGTTTGAAGGCTTGCTCTGGATCTGCCAAAATAAGCATGGGTTGGGTTGCGGGTTTTTTAAGTGATTTAATATCCACTGTTTTTTCATCCCATTTCAGTATTCCATCGTAAACTACTCCAGTATCCCCATCCGCACATGAAATGGTGATATCCTGGCCATCCTTTATTGTTTTTGTAGCATTAAGGGTGCCAACAATTGCTGCAGCTCCTACCTCACGTGCAACTATGGCGGCATGACTTGTGCGCCCCCCTTGGTCCGTAATGATGCCGGCAGCTTTTTTAAGGATGGGATCCCAATCGGGATCGGTCTTTTCCGTGATGAGTATTTCTCCAGGCTGTAGCTTATCGGATTCTAGGGGACTATGTATAATACGTGCCTTCCCTGCAGATATTTTGTTGCCCAGACCCATTCCCCTTGTAATTTCCTTGCCTTTTTCCAGCAAGGTATAGGTACTGATTTTGAGTTTATCCTTTTTTGCACTTTGCACCGTCTCCGGTCTGGCCTGGACTATAAACAATTCATTGGTCAAACCGTCCTTTGCCCATTCTATATCCATGGGACGTCCATAATGTTCCTCAATAATTATAGACCATTCGGCAAGTTTTTTTACCTCGGCATCGGTAAGTACAAATTTTTCCTGTTTTTCTAATGTGGTGTCCAGGTTAAGGGTACCGCTGCCAGTAGTATCGTAAATCATGGTTTTTTCCTTGCTGCCCAATTTTCTTGAAATAATGGGTTGGCGAATACTATTTTTAAGACTAGGTTTATAAACGAAGTATTCGTCCGGATTAACACTGCCCTGAACTATATTTTCACCTAGGCCCCAAGTGCTGGTAACAAGAACTACCTTATCAAAACCAGTGTCCGGATCCAAGGTGAAATTTACTCCGGAACTTGCCAGGTCCGAGCGCACCATTAACTGCACGCCTATGGATAGCGCTACCTTGGTCTGGTCAAAATGATTGTCTTCGCGGTATTTTATGGCCCTATCGGTGAATAAGGAGGCATAACATTTATGACAGGCAGCTATCAGTTCATCAAAACCCTTTACATTGAGATAGGTTTCCTGTTGCCCTGCAAAACTGGCATTGGGAAGGTCCTCTGCCGTGGCACTGCTGCGGACCGCCAAGGAAATTTGGGAACCGTATTTTTTTACCAGTGTATTATATCCGTCCTCAAGGGAAGATTTGATAACTTGCGGAAAATCCGCTTTGGCTATACTTGTGCTTATAGCACTCCCAACTTCCCGTAAATTGGAAAAATCCTTCTTATCCAATTTGGAAATCTCGACGAATATGGATTCTTTTAATTGCGCTTCTTTCAGGAAGAGCCAGTAGGCGTCCGAAGTAGTGGCAAATCCGTCCGGAACCTGAATTCCTTTTGAGGTAAGTTTCTGGTACATTTCGCCCAAAGAGGCATTTTTTCCTCCTACTTCAGGAACATCGTTTATATCTATGTCGTTAAATTGCCTTATATAGTTTTCCATCTCCAATACATTATTTGGGTTATTTAAATTAGCATTATTGAGGAGTAAGGCTAATTGCTAATAGCTGGAAAAATAGGGGGAACTAACCTGGGGGGATTATGCTAGGTTTCTTTCCTTTTTCCAGTAATCTCTAATATTTTGATGCGATATACCGTCGGAATTCCACGGGAGTACAATTTGCTTGAAAATTCACTTATAAATTCAGTTTCCCGATGCTCTTTGGCAAGGATAAGACCCTTTACCCCCTCTGTAAATTGATGCAACTTAAATTTGGCATCGGTTCCTTGAAGTTCTTCATAGGTGCCATGGGCCATAACCGATTGCCAATTGTTGGATGATTTTACTTCCTCGACCAATAAGGTCACCGCTGTATTCTGGCGCATGGCATCTATTTTGTGGCCATCTGCCGAATAACTTATCAGGGAATGATCATCCTTGTCATAATAATAGGTAATAGGGAGAACATAAGGCTTATCCTGATATATATATCCCAAGTGTCCGGTATAGTTGCCCTTTAGTAAGCGAATACTTTCGCTAGTGGTCAAATTTGTCATATTCCTTTTTATAATCTTTAAACTATTCTGTGACAGTTTATGGAATTCCCTAAAAGGCATTTCGCATAAATCCTTATTAACATCAAATCTAATTCCTTCTTTTATGGTAAAATATGACATTGGTCAGTTCTGACTTCTGGGGGTGTGGGATTTCTTAATTGAATGTAGCATAATGACTTAGGTCATTGTAGAAGCCCTTAAGTTGGGATAATTTGCTACCATTGGACAACTCAAGTCCATGTTAATACTAATTAATATTTAAACTTAATGATCATGAAAAAAATTCTATTTGGTTTATTAGCTATTGGACTAACCACCCAATCCTTTTCTCAAATTATCCCTACGGTTGAATTATCGGAGGTAACGGTTTACGCCACCAACTATAAATATCTCAATGATATCAACACTGGAGAGTTGGCATCTGTTCCGGTGAAGCTATTGCAGGAAAAGGTGGCGACCTATGATATTAAAAGCTCAGAATATTATCAGGACGATTATGACCTTTATAATATTACCTTTTTTATTCCCGAAGGCAAAATTCTTGCCGCTTATGATGGCGATGGAAAGCTACTGCGCACTGCTGAAAAGTTTAAGGATATAAATTTGCCAACTTCAGTAAGGGAGAGCATAGCGGATCGTTTTCCAGGATGGGTTATTACGAAAGATATTTATTTGGTCTCCTTTACCGATGTTCTAGGTGCAAAGAAAACCTATAAGGTTAAATTGGAGAATGGGGATAAAATGTTGCGGGTTAAACTGGACGAAACTGGAAAATTTCTTTAGGATTAGTATAGGCCCTACCTCTTATTAAATAATGGGTAGGATCAAATTCTAAATTTGGTCAAAGGACAGTGCTTTAGCGTTGGTAAAAAAAAGCGCTTTAGGGGTGTCCTTTTGCTATGGATTTTTTAAAATTTCCTAACGCTACATTTAATTCGGTTATTTTAGTGATGAAACCCGCTTATATGGGTTTTACGGAATGATGGGGCCAAGCCGGGACACCCACGTAGGGCAATGAGCTATTCAATAATTATATATCGTTTGCTATATTCTTGGATGAACGGTAAAGAATACTTTTGGGATAGAAGCCTATATGATTTTTCTCATATTCTATAAAGTATATTTCCCTTTATTTTGGGCTATCTTAGTTAATATTGTCTATGAGGAATTATTTATTGATCCATTGTCTATTTCTTTTTTTATCCTGCGGAGACAAACAAGAAAAGATATTTCCCACTAAAATCCATCTAACGGAATCGGTTTATGCTTCCGTAACCGTGCAGCCAGATAGTCTGTATCAGGCTTATGCCCCCGTTGCAGGTATTTTGGACCGTAATTTGTTGGAGGAAGGGGAATTGGTAAGCAAGGGGACACCAATTATCCAGATTGTGAACAGTACCCCGAAACTCAACACGGAAAATGCGCGCTTGGCACTTCAATTGGCGCAAGAAAATTACAACGGCAGTTCGGCGGTTTTAGGTTCGTTGGAAGATGAGATCCAATCGGCAACCTTGTCCTTTAAAAACGATTCCATGAATTTTATTAGGCAAAAGAGGCTTTGGGATCAAAATATTGGATCGAAAGTGCAGTTTGAGAACCGCAAACTTGCTTATGAAATTTCAGGAAATAATTTAAAGCAACTTAAAAATAAATATGTCCAGACCAAGAACGAACTTTCTACCCAAGTTCAGCAGGCGCTCAACAATTATAATACCTCGAAGCTTACCACCAAGGATTTTACCGTTAGTAGCAAGATCAATGGAAAACTTTATGCCTTATACAAAAACCCAGGGGAAATAGTCAATACTATGGAGCCTTTGGCATCGGTTGGCAGTGCTACGGAATTTATTATTGAATTGTTGATAGACGAGGTCGATATCGTAAAACTTCAGCTGGGCCAAAAAGCCCTTATTACTTTGGATGCTTATGGCAATGAGGTATTTGATGCCAAAGTAAACAAAATATATCCCAAAAAGGATGAGCGTTCCCAGACCTTTAAGGCAGAGGCCATTTTTAGCAATCCACCGCAAGCGCTTTACCCTGGTTTGGCAGGGGAGGGAAATATAATTATTTCCGAGAAGGAAAGCGTCTTGACCATTCCCAAGGAGTTTTTATTGGAGGGGAACAAAGTGAGGACTCCGGACGGACTTGTTGAAGTTGTTCCCGGGCTTCAAAATTTGGAGCGTGTAGAAATTATAAATGGTATCAATGAGACCACGGAGATTCTAAAACCTGAAGAATGATCAATTGGAAGGTCATATTGAACATCGCTAAAACCCATCTGTTAACCAAGATGAAATCTACGGTAACGGCCTCCCTAGGTGTTACCTTTGGTATCGGGGCCTATATTACTTTGGTGAGTTTTATGACGGGGCTCAATGAAATGCTGGACAGTCTTATTTTGAACCAAACGCCCCATATCCATATCTACAATGAGATAGAACCTTCAGAAAAACAGCCCATTGCCCTATATCAGGAATTTGAGGATGCCTTTAATGTGGTTAATTCCGTTAAGCCCAAACAAAGTCAGAAGAAGATCCATAATGGTCTCCCCATCTTGAATTATCTAAAAAAGGACAAAAAGGTTTATGGTGCAACGCCCCAACTAAGGGCGCAGATCTTTTATCTCTCCGGATCTATAGAATTAGGGGGGAACTTGGTAGGAGTGGATATTATGGAAGAGGCAAGACTCTCTAATATTGATGATTATATAGTGGAGGGAACGGCACAGGATCTAAAAAACAGTGAAAACGGAATACTTTTGGGAGCGGGCCTTGCCAAAAAAATGTCGCTCAAGGAGGGTGATCGAGTACAGGTCAGTACTATAAAGGGCGATGTTTTTCCCCTAAAAATTGTAGGGATATACCAAAGCGGTATTGCGGATATAGATAATATTCAGAGTTATGCCAATCTAAAGACGGTGCAACGTATTTTGGGTGAGGCCCAGAATTACGTTACCGATATCAATGTAAAGTTGTACGATATTAACGAAGCCACGACCATGGCAAGTAGTTTGGGGAAACAGTTTCAAGTAAAGGCGACAAGTGTAAATGAGGCCAATGCCCAATTTGAAACGGGATCCAATATCCGAAACCTTATTACCTATGCCGTGTCCATTACATTATTGATTGTTGCCGGTTTTGGAATCTATAATATACTAAACATGCTTATTTATGAAAAAATGAAGGATATCGCCATATTAAAAGCTACAGGGTTTTCGGGTACCGATGTACAACTAATTTTTATGAGTCAGGCCATGATCATTGGGGCATTGGGCGGGATACTTGGTCTATTTGTTGGGTTTGTTCTTTCCAAACTAATAGATAATGTGGCATTCGAAACCGAGGCGTTGCCAACCATTACCACCTATCCCATAAACTATAATATTTGGTATTATATCATTGGCATTTCCTTTGCCCTGATTTCGACCTTTGTTGCCGGTTGGTTGCCTTCCAACAAGGCAAAGCGCATAGACCCTGTGCGGATTATTAGGGGAACTTAACCTAGAAAAATGGACTTCGTTTTAGAGACAAAAAATATCAATAAATACTTTGAAAAGCCTGTGAAATTTCATGTGCTCAAGGATATTTCTTTCAGAATAAAAATGGGGGAATTTGCCTCTATCATGGGTAAATCGGGATCAGGGAAGTCTACCCTGCTATATATTCTGTCTACCATGGATACGGATTACACAGGAGAACTATATTTGAACAACGAATTGATTACCGGACAAAAACATAGCAAATTGTCCCAAATCCGGAATAAAAATATAGGATTCGTGTTTCAGTTCCATTATTTGTTGTCCGAGTTTAGCGTATTGGAAAATGTGATGCTGCCAGCCAAAAAATTGGCAGAGAAGTCCTTGGCAGAAATAGAACACGATGCCATGGAGAAATTAAGAATGTTGGATATAGAAAAGTTGGCCCACCAACGGGCCTCGCGGATATCCGGCGGGGAAAAACAAAGGGTGGCGATCGCCAGGGCCTTAATAAATAACCCTTCCATTCTTATGGGAGATGAACCTACAGGGAATTTGGACAGTCACAATTCGGAAAATGTCTTCAGTATTTTTAAACGTCTTAAGGAGGAGGAAGGTCTTTCCCTTTTGATCGTGACACACGACGAGGACTTTGCCAAACGTACAGATCGTATTATACAGATGGAGGATGGGCGAATTTTAGATTAGAATCCATCAGTGAAAACTATTCGTTAGCCAAGGTATCTCTATTTGAAATCGTTGGGATGTGGATGTTTCCAAGGGGCACGATAATCCCTTTGCAAAAGCGCCGTTGCCTCCGCATCATTCACCACTACAATATTATTTGGATCATAGATCAAAGGTCTTCCCGTAGCCATGGCCATATTGGCCAAAATGCAGCTGGCTGTGGAAACATGTCCTTCCCGGATATCGGCAATGGGCAAGGTACCCTTATCAATTGCAGCGAGGAAGTCCAACATATGCAATCTGGTCGCAGGGGCAGCATTTAGTTCTATATCTTTTTCGGTAAGGTCTTCAGGATATTTTTCCTTTTCATAAATTACGTCCATATGGATCTTTTCCCCACCTCCATGGGGAACAAAGTCATATCTCATGGTGCTTCCGGACAATGTGCCTTTTTCGCCATATAGTTTAAACGACCAAGGGTAATCCGGGTCTGCAGGGGTTCCCCAGCTTCTATGTTGCCATACGCAGTTGAGTTCCTCATATTCAAAGATGGCAGTTTGGGTATCGGCAATATTGGATTTTCCATCTTTTTGTACATAGATACCCCCAGTAGAACTTATTCGATTTGGCCAATCCAGCTCTAACATCCACCTTACGGTATCCAACATGTGCACGCACATATCGCCCATTATGCCATTGCCGTACTCCATAAAGGTACGCCACCAACGCCTATGGGGAATTCCATCATAAGGACGCAGGGGAGCGGGGCCTGTCCACATTTCATAATCCAAAAAATCCGGAACCTTTTCCAAGGGAGGATTGCCATTGGCCCTCATATGGTAATAACAACACATTTCCACGTGGGAAACCTTGCCCAATAAGCCGGCATCCACTATATTTTTTTTGGCATCTATAAGATGCGGGGTACTCTTACGCTGGGTTCCAACCTGTACTACCTTGTTATATTTTCTGGCGGCAGCTACCATGGCTTCACCCTCTATTACATCAACACTTATTGGTTTTTGCACATAGACATGGGCCCCGGATTTTAAAGCCTCTATGGCCTGAAGGGCATGCCAGTGGTCCGGGGTACCAATAAGCACTATGTCCAAATCCTTTTCTGCGAGCATTTTTCTATAATCCCTATAAGTTCTGGGGGTTTTTCCGGACGGTTGCCTAAGACTGATAAGCTTTGCCGCTTCGTTAAGTAAATTATTGTCCACATCGCAGATAGAAACTACGTCTACCTTGGTCACCTGCATTAGCCTAAAAAGATCACTTTTTCCATACCACCCTGTACCAATAAGTCCAACCCTTAGCGGTTTATCCCGATAAATAAGCTCCATACCATAGGATCCAAAAGAGGAAAGTGCCAGGGATGCTGCGGCCCCTTTTAAAAAATGTCTTCGGTTGATGTTAAAAATCTTGGTATCCATGGTTGGTTGATTTATTTGATGGGTTTTTTGGTTTTCAAAAAATACAAAATAACTTCAAGGCTTGAGGAAAATAATCTATAAAATTTTAAGTTGTGATTTATTGCCATGACCAAAACGCTAATCAAACCTTTAAAAAGGTATATTTAGGCATCGGCTCTTCTTCCTGTTCAATTTTGTCGAGCCCAAAATCTATGTACAATTTTATAATGGCCGCTACCGACCAAGCTTGTTGAATGCAGCCTTTTCCCTCTTGGGGTTCACTACCGTTAAAAATCTCGGAAATACAATGTATGCCGTTGTCCTGATAAAAATGTTTGCGCAACGGCTCCAATTCCAACATTACTTTTTTCTTGTTCTCAGTAGAGGTTCCGTAGATTTTGAAATAGGCCTGAAAATATTCATGAAGTAGGAATGGCCATACCGTTCCTTGGTGGTAAGCATGGTCCCGTGACCATTGATTACCTTCATAGTTCGGTTTATATTCCGGACTATCCGGATCCAAGGTACGCAGTCCATAGGGGGTATATAGTTTATTTTCCACGGCCTCAAAAATGCATCTTTGTTGGTCGTTGTCCAAAACGCCGAAAGGTAGACTAAGACAGTATATTTGATTGGGGCGCAGGGCATTGTCCTGCGAGATCCCAGGTATGATCACATCGAATAAGGTTCCTTGTGGATTGATAAAAAATTTGGTAAAATTGGATTCAAACTTGGCAATCAATTCTAGGTAACCGGCTTCAATATCAACATTGAGAATTTCGCAGAAGTTTTCATAAATCTTAAGGGCGTTATACCATAGAGCATTTACCTCTACTGGACATCCCACTCTGGGGGTAATCACTTTTCCACCTACAATGGCATCCATCCATGTAAGCTGTACCTTGCATTCCCCACCGTAAATAAATCCTTCCTCTGTAATGTGAATGTTGTAGCGGGCGCCGGCAATATGCTGGTCCAATATATTTTTTAATATTTCAATATGATCTTTTACAAATGCAATATCTTCGAATTTTTTTTGGTAGTCATAGCTGGCCACAAAAAGCCAAAGTGTAGCGTCCATGGTATTGTAATGAACCGGGTCTTTGGCGTTATCTGGAAAGCGGTCCGGGATCATTCCCTGATCCACACTTTTAAAGAAAGTATTCAAAATGGATTTGGACAGTTCTTTTTTGCCAGTGGCTATGGTCAATCCGCGCATGGCGATCATAGTATCCCTTCCCCAATCCGTAAACCAGTGATAGCCGGCAATTATAGACATACTATTGGTAGACTTTCTTTGGACCATAAATTGTTCTCCAGATAACATGAGGTCTTTAAAGAACCCAGGTACTAGATTTTCTTTGTTCCCTGTGCTGTTTTTATTGTTTAAGGATAGAGTTTTTTCTATCCCTTCCGTTACAATGTTCTCCTCTATGGTGAAATACAAGATAAGATCTTCCCCCGGCTGCAGTTCATGTACAAGATATCCGATCCTATAATAGTCACAGACCGATCCGAGGCCACGAGCTTTACCCTTGGAGAGGATAATATTTTTGAACCAACAACGGGCCTCAAAATAATGTCCTGCACTCCACCCGGTATAAACCGGATTGCTCCCATACTCGGGGTATGTCTTTAAATGGTCGTTATTGAACTCCGTAAAGAAATTATAGCAAGGGGTTTCGTGAAAGGTGGTGTGAAAATCGTTGTAGGCGTAGAGGGGATGTAGCTCCAGGACCAAAGGCCTATTTCCATTGTTGGTGTAGGTAAGTACAGTGGTGTTGGACCCTGATATCATTTGTACATTTTTGCGCAAATCCCAATCACTATCGGCAAACTGCCAGGTAGGGGAGGGGTCAACATCAAAATTCTTTAAATATTTACCTCCATCAGGAAAAACCACTTTTGGATATTGGTTGGTAGAAATATTATGATATTGCCCATCTATTAGAACGCGCTCCTCAATTTTTGCCACCACCACAGTGCGGTCGGTAGGTGGCTCAAGGGCAGCAACCAATAGACCGTGATACTGTCTTGTATTGGCGCCGTTGACGGCACCTGAGGCATAACCGCCAAGCCCGTTGGTGGCCAACCATTCCTTTTTAAATAGATTTTCCAAATTACAGTTATATTTCTTCCATTAAATTTACCACCAAAGCGGTCCATCCGGTTTGATGTGAAGCTCCTACACCTCTGCCACTGCACCCATGAAAATACTCATAAAACAAGATTAGGTCCTTAAAATGTGGGTCCCGGTATTTTTCTTCATGCAATTGGTGAATGGGTCTATTACCATTCGCATCCTTTTCAAATAGTTTTATCAGTCTTTTGCCAATTTCATCACTAATATCCTTTAAATTCATCATATTTCCATTACCTGTGGGATAAGAAAATTCCAATTTATTCCCAAAATAGCTATGATACTCCCTTAGGGAATTTATAAATAAATAGTTCATTGGCATCCAAATAGGCCCCCTCCAATTGGAATTTCCTCCAAACATTCCGGTGGAGGACTCCGCAGGTTCATAATTTATCCCAAAGGTTTTTCCATCTATATGGATAGTGTAAGGCTTTTCGTGAATTTTGGATAGGGACCTTATGCCATATTGGGAAAGAAATTCCTTTTCGTCTAAAATGCTTCCTATCAGCTTTTGTAAACGCTCTTTTGGTACTAATGATAATAGTACATCCTGATCTTTGGAGTATTCCTCCATTACCTGATATTTTGCATTTTCTATACGGTGTCTACGAAACCATTCCATACTTTTTCTAAACCTGGGTAGCTTGTCCAAATATTCTTTCTTGATATTCAATACCGCAGTAAGTGATAGCAATCCGGAAATGGAACGTACTTTAATGGGTACGGAATCCCCATTTGGGAATATCAACTTGTCATAGAAAAAGCCTTCACTTTCATCCCATGAACCATTATAATCCTGACTTATATTGTTTAAAGCTTCTGCGATAAAGACAAAATGGCCAAAATATTTCATGGTCATATCCTCAAAGGATTTGTCTTCCAGCGCTATTTCCAAAGCCATCTCCAACATGTTTAAACAATAAAGGGCCATCCATGAGGTTCCATCTACCTGTTCCAAGACCCCGCCTCCCGGGATATCGCGACTACGATCGAAGACCCCAATATTGTCCAGGCCCAAAAATCCCCCTTCAAAAACGTTGTTTTCAAGGCTATCTTCACGGTTCACCCACCAGGTAAAATTAAGTGCCAGTTTGTTGAACATCCGTTTTAAAAATATAAGGTCCCCTTTACCGGTCTTATTTTTCTCCATTTGATACACCTGAAGGGAGGCCCAAGCTTGTACGGGTGGATTAACATCGCTGAAATTCCACTCATATGCCGGTATCTGTCCGTTTGGTGCCATGTACCATTCCTTGGTAAATAACAGCAATTGATCCTTGGCAAAACTGGGATCTACCAAGGCTAGACTAACACAATGGAATGCAGTATCCCAGGCAGCGAACCAAGGATATTCCCAGGTGTCGGGCATAGCCAGTATATCGTGGTTTCTCAGTGTTTTCCATTCCTTGTTTCTACCGTTAAATCTATTTTGTGGCGGGGGCATCTCCTCATGGTCTCCTTTCAGCCACCTTTCCACCTCATAATTGTAATATTGCTTGGACCATAACAGTCCGGCTATAGCCTGTTTTTTTATTTCTTTGGTTTCTTTAGAGGCTGTTTTAAATGTAGCATCCAGAAATTCTTGGGATTCTTGGATTCTTTTTGAAAAAGCAGTTTCAAAACCCTTATCGAATGGGGCTTCCAGAGAAGAGGAAGTCAGCCTCAATTTAATCGTTTTTGTTTCTCCTCCCTCTAGATTCATCTCGTACAGGGGTGCGAATTTGGTGCCTTGATTATTTTTGGAAATAATGGAATAATCGTTGTTCACCACGGAATTGTGAAAAAGATCCTTTTTAAATGGATGATCATTGGGCTGCGCATAGACCTTCTCCATATTGGTCTCGTTCTCTGTAAACAGCAATCGGGATGGTTTTTCAAAGTACAGGTTGTAGTTACCTACATAGATGTGGTTTATGGAAACAAAGGTCTGGTCTTTAGTAGTTTGTTTTTTTATGATAGGTTTTTCGGGCATGCCTACGAAACTCCACAAATTTCTGGTCCAAAGAGTGGGTAGAACATGTATAAGAGCAGACTTTGAACTTCTATTGCTAATAGATATTTTTATGAGAATGTCTTCATTGTCCGCCTTGGCATATTCCGTAACGACATCAAAATATTCATTGTTGTCAAAAATGCCGGTATCCAAAAGTTCGTACTCAAATTCGTTTTTTCCCCGCCTCCTGTTTTCTTCCACCAATTGTACATATGGAAATTCGTTTTGCGGATATTTGTAAAGATGCTTCATATAGGAATGGGTAGGGGTGTTCTCCAAATAGTAATAGAGTTCTTTAACATCCTCTCCGTGATTTCCTTGTGGTCCGGTTAGGCCAAAAAGACGCTCTTTTAGAATACGGTCTTTACCGTTCCATAAAGTTATTCCAAAGCATATATTACTATATCGGTCAGATATCCCGGCAATACCATCTTCCCCCCATCTATAGGCCCTACTACGGGAATCCTCGTGTGAAAAATAGTTCCATGCATCCCCATCTGGACTGTAATCTTCCCTAACCGTGCCCCATTGCCTCTCGCTTAAATATGGGCCCCATTTAAGCCAATCCTTTCTTTTGGATCGGGAATCGTCCAATCGCTTTTGTTCTTGAGATGTTTTTTCTTTATTCATTCTATTAAGATCGCAAAAAAAAAGGTGCTGCGTTTAACCATTGTCGCGCGCAATAGGAACCTTTGAATTTCATAATTAAAGATAGTATATGTTTAACACATTTTTAACCTGACAACCTTTTAAATAATAACTTGGATGGCATTTTTTTTGAGGCTAATAATGAAAAAACGGAGGTTTAATTAAAATTTTTTAAGATGAAAAAATTTATGTTTACCCTTTTGTTAGGTCTAATGTTAACTGGATGCCAAGCACAAAACGACCAAGGCAAATCTAAGGAGGATTTGGCGAAAAAAAGTACGGATAGTCTTACTGTGGATAAACCGAAAATAAGTTGGAAGGTAGATAAGAAATACGATGAAGCGGGTAATATTATTGGATATGATTCTATTTATTCCTACTACTATGACAATATGGGAAAATTTGCAGAGGAAATGGATTTGGATAGTATTATGAAATCCATGAAGTTTTTTTCCCATGGTAAATTATCCTCCTTAATGGAGGACCATAATTTTGGACAGTTTATGGATATGGATTCCCTTATGAACGGTAACCAATATTTTAATGATTTCTTTGAAAGACAGCGTAACAATAACTTTTCGGACATGCGAAAACTATTTCAACAAATGGACTCCTTACAAAATATGATGATGGAAAAGCATCGCGGTTTTCTTCCGGAAGACAAGGAAGAAAAATCCAAATTATAAGGAATAGTACCACTTCCCATGTAACTTAAAAAATTGCTTTGATTTATAGGGTAAGGCAATTTTTTACATCCTATTTTAGGATAATATTGGTTATTTAACATTTTTGGGAGTATTCTGTAAAAATGTACATTGTACGTTTCCAAATAAATCTCTATCTTGACGACCCGTTCTTGAACTTCAATTTTTTATTGTGGTGCAATGTCAAAATGATTTTTAACTTTAAAACATGAAAAACTAAACAAACAAGAAATACCATGACCAATATTAAAAATAGTAGAAGAGATTTTGTTAAAAGCAGTGCACTGGTAACAGGGGCAATGATTTTACCTACCATGCAAATGAATGCTATGGTAAATGTCGCTAATGAGAAGAAATTAAAGATAGCCTTGATTGGTTGTGGTGGTCGTGGTACAGGTGCGGCACAACAGGCCTTGAATGCGGATCCCAATGTTGAATTGGTGGCTATGGCCGATGCCTTCGAGGACAGGTTGCAGGGAAGTTTAATGAATTTGCAGAAGGAGTTTAAGGATTCCAAGAAGGTAAATGTTCCCAAGGCCAATCAATTTGTTGGTTTCGATGGCGCAGAAAAGGCTATAGACATGGCGGATGTAGTAATATTGGCTACCCCTCCCGGATTTAGACCACAGCATTTTGAATATGCAGTAAATGCAGGAAAGCATGTATTTATGGAAAAACCGGTTGCTACGGACATACCAGGAGTAAGAAAGGTGTTGGCAGCGGCACAAGTGGCAAAGGATAAGAAATTAAACGTGGTTGTAGGTCTTCAAAGGCATTATCAGGACAACTATTTGGCGGGAATAAAGCATATTAAGGATAATAAGATAGGAAAAATTGTTTCCGGTCAGGTATACTGGAACAGTGGCGGAGTTTGGGTAAGGGAAAGACAGCCCGGACAATCCGAGCTGGAATACCAGATGCGCAATTGGTATTATTTCAACTGGTTGTGCGGAGATCACATTTTGGAACAGCACATCCACAATATAGATGTTGCCAACTGGTTTATTGGGGAATATCCAGTATCGGCCCAAGGATTTGGTGGAAGACAGGTAAGGACAGGAAAGGACCATGGGGAAATTTTTGATCATCATTTTGTAGAATATACCTATCCAAGTGGGGCGGTAATCGCCAGTCAGTGCCGCCATATGCCGGAAACCATGAGTAGGGTAGCCGAAACGTTCCAAGGTACCAAGGGTACTATAGAAACTTATGGTGACAATACATTTATTAAGGATTATGCCGGTGGGGAAATATTTACCCATCGTGGAAAGGATGATCCTAACCCTTATCAAGTGGAGCATATTAAACTTTTTGAATCTATTAGAAACAAAGGCGTTATTACCGATGCGGAGAATGGTGCCATGAGTACCATGAGTGCTATCATTGGTAGAATGGCTACTTATTCCGGTAAGGTAATTAAGTGGGAGGAAGCCATGACTTCCAACATTGATCTGGCTCCGGACAATTTAACCTGGGATTCCCCAGCACCGGTACAACCAAATGCTGATGGTACTTATAACATACCAACTCCTGGGAAGACAGTTGTGATTTAAGCTTTTAAAACAATAATAATTAATCCCAAACTTTCTTAGTTTATAGAAAGTTTGGGATTTTTTTGTTGGTCCATATGGCGTTAATAGAACTACCGAGTTAATTTAATCAAGGTTAATTTCCAATATTCGATTGTTAACGGTTTTGGCCCTAATATTCTTAAGTGTCTTTTTTCTATTGTTTTCCACATCTTGGATTACAATGGTATATTTTTCTTTATCGAATACTTTGGGGGCAAAGGTGTTGGCTGCCATACGAATGGAATAAACTAGCTGATTATTATTATCGAAAACTGAAATAACTGGTTTGCTCACGTTGGCAACCTTTATAGTAGGCAACCATGCTACAGCCTTTTTACCATAATTGTCTTCTTGTTTAATGGTGATGGGCCACCCTGGAAATTGTTCAATTGTACCGCTGCTAGGGTCGGCATATCTGGGCCAACAGGCCGTGGTTATGGTTCTGTCTTTTTTGTTGAAGGTTACCAGGCCATAACCGGTTGCCCTATTATGTATAATGGCCGGCTCAATCCCGGTATCGAAAGGATTGCCAACAGCATGTACCGATAGTTTATTACCAAATCCGTCCACATGGTTCCCTACATAAGCGGGTTCATCATAGGTATGGGAGTCACTATTTACTTCTGGCCAGAACCTTCTGGGCCAAATATTGTTCAGGGCAGGACCTGCAAAGGCGTAACCACTGTCTCCGTGCTCATCAGTGCCATATTGGATAAAACTTCCCAAATGTTGGTCGCCGGCAATATGAAATGCATAGCATTTTCTGATGGCCTCAACGGCCTTATCCCTTTTGTTTGCTGGCCAGCCATTGGAATCCATGTCCACGGTAGGGACATCACCGAGTACGTATTCTCCTTTTTTAGGAATAGGTAAGGAGGGAACCACGTCATCATTTAAAGCTGTTTTGGGCAAGGTGGCCACAGTGGCAAAATTGGTCTGCGATAGCACTACTTTTATTTCTGCCCCATTATTCCAATCCTGGGTCCAATGATCTATAAAATCGTGTTGCCGCTGCCCCAAAAGTGTGGCATCTAGAACCCTGTATTGTTTTATGTTGAAATCTTTATTTTGTATCCATCCGTTCCTTACCTGGGCTTCGGGCGGTAGAACATGCTTGGGGGCGGATTTGAATTTTCGATCCTCCAAGATGGCAAAACTAATGCCCCCGTAGTTCCAGTGCGTGTAGTAGACACCAATATTTTGTTTAACCGGGCTAGGGTCGAAGGGATCTGGTAAATGACTGGTTTGGGTAAATTGCACCATGTTTACCCATTCCGCAGGCATTTTGTAGCCTCCGGAATCTTGGGCCAACATGCCATGGCCTTCACTGGTATCGGCCTTTTTTCCGCTCTCGCCCCATACATTACCGTGATACACATCATGGTCATCCGGGATTATGGCGCAGGGTTTATGTCTAAAGAGTTCGCGGTAAGACCAACCGAACATCATCCACTTTCGGAGATAATCCAGACATAGGTCGTCCAGGTCACCGCTTCGTTCTGCCCCAAATCCACCAGTACCTTCGTAAAACTGATCCCCAAGGAAAAGAATGATGTCTGGATTTAATTTAGCTACATTTTCATGAACGTCGTTATCAGGGAAACCATAGTGGAAATTACAGCTAAAAACCGCAGCCGATACGGATTCTTTATTTAATGGCTCTTGGGCTATAGTACCTTCATAGGTGTATTGGTGGATTTCATTTTTTAATGGGATTTCCACCAATATTCGGTAAGGAATATCTGAATTGGCATTCCAATTTTCAACTACGAAGTTTACCGCCCTACCTATATGTTCCAACTGGGTATTTGTTGTGGTTTTCCAAACGCCCTGTTCCTTGAATTGGAGCTGAACGGAATTGCCTTCAATTTCTTCTATTGGCGCTAATTGTGCGGTGAGTTTTAACTTTTTATCGTGAAGGGTGTATTGGGCAAAGCAAATGGGGCCGTATAATTGGTCTTTGTTTGAAATAAGATTATCTGAAGATATATTCCAGTTGGAATAGCCGGCCAAAGGTTGGGAGGCATGGCTCTTGTCTGTTTTTATATCGGCCAGTAGGGCAAAATTCCCTACTAGGTTTTTACCATCGACATATATATCTTCTTGGGTATGGATCAAGGTGTTTGTTATCGGCTCCAGAACAACAACCTTCAATCGGTATTTATCATTGTATGGCTCTAAATGCACTTCCAAACGAAAGGTTTCCGGTATTTTATTTAAGGCGGTATCAAAGAGCTGTCCGCTTACCTGTAGTTTTCCGTTGGGGTTAAGACCAATGTCCAACCCTTTTCCAAAGACAGCCGCCGATCGGTAATCATCAAAAGGACCACTACATCCCAATTGCATACCTAGGCATCCCTCATCGGTATTGGCAATACTCTTGTTTAATAGGGTAATATCCACACTAACTTCCAATGGGGTTATGGAATCTGTTTTTTGAACCGTTAATAATTGCCGGTTTCTATTTCCTGCACTTATATTACAAACGGCCATGCCATCTTTTAGGCGCCAATCCTGGAGTCGGTTTCCCCAGTATTCCGGACCTACCCATTTCATATCGGGCCAGTTGTGCCAATTACTTTTAAATTGTATGTCTTCAAGTAATTTTTCTTGGCTTATGGTCCCAAAGGGAAATGCCGAAGCGGAAAAACTGGGCAATAGGGTCCCCAGTGCTATGGTCTTTATATATTTTCTTCTGTTCATGCTGTTTAATATCGGATTGTTTAAGTGGGATAATTGTTAGGACTTTGGCTAAAAATAAATAAAAAAAAATGGTTTGTAAAGGGAACCTAAGTTGCTCCAATACAAACCATTTATAAAGAATGCAAAACTAGTTGTGCTATTCCTTTATTTTAGTATATGGAATTTTCATTTTTATCTCCCAAGTACCGGAATCATTTATTTTGATTCCCCATCTAATGTAAGCTCTATTCATTATTTCTCCAGTGTCAGGATCTACATATGGTGTCCAGTCCTTTGGTCCATTATCCGCTTCAAAGGCTGCCGTATCTACTGTAAAGGCATCATCGGTAGTTAGGTAGTACATTAAATAAGAATTGGTTCCAGAAGCATATGTTCTACCATATTGTGGAAACGGAGGTGCAGGTAATGAGAATGTAGAACCTGTTGCATCGACTTCCGTATCAACGGAATTGTCATGATAGTTTTGTAGGTATGTTGATCCGGAAGGATAGAAAACAACCTTTTCTGGATTTAATGGTTTATCGTAACTATCCGCAATGATCATTTTTACCTTTACGCCCAAGGCGGGTTCCTCACTTACCTTGGTTACTGTAATGTAAGGATGGGTACCATCCAAAACACTGGGAACGCCATCGTCAAAATCGTTCATAATGGTGGATGTATAGGCAATGTCATAGGCTCCGCCACCTTTGCCTAATTGCAATCTTGAACGCATTTCTGTTGGGAATTCTACTGGTTGGAAATCATCCAATTTTACAATTACAAAGTCATCCAATTGGCGTTCACCCCTAACGTTACTGGCTTTTACATTTATCTTGAATATGTTATTGTTAGTAACAAACTTACTAGCTTGGGTAAAGGCCAATTGACCACTAACTTCATTGATCATGATGGTTGGATAGTCCCCCAATTCCAACTTTTCTTCCACCAATGCCAAGGTGGTATCGGTTTCTGCATTAAAAGCTGATTTCCAAGTTAAAAGCTCGTACTCGTCGAACAGTTCATTGGTAGGGTTGCCTTGGGCATCCGTTATACTGGTAATCTCCCATTTTAGAGGATATGTAGATCCTTCTATGGCTGGTGCCGCCCCAACTTTAAATACCCCGCGTGGAACAGCAATAGTGTCTTCCAAAGCATGGATATTATCACTGATATAACCTACTTCCGGTGGCTGACAAGATGCAACCATTACGATTATGATCAGTATGGAATAAAATATATTTTTCATCTTTTAGTTTTTATGGTTTTTGTTAGTCCCTTTCGAAATTGAATAAAGTATGGTTTCCCTGTAGGACATGAATTACGCCATTGGTTGAGATTAAATTGGAGGTTTTCACCACCACCTTATCATCATCATCAATGTTATCCCATTCGTCCCAGTCATCACCTTGTTTATAAGTGAAATAAACATATTCAGGTTTGGAATCCAACTCATTGTTATATTGATCCGTAGGTTCCAGGGAAATTCTTCTCTCTTCACCATTCTCGGCTATGTAAATTTTTCCTTGGTCCTTGGTCATGTTTTCCCTTTTGATCTTTCCGGGAAAAATATAACCTCCCATATATTTGGTAAGGGTATCCAAAGGAATATCATTTACGGTATATTCGGCTTGAGGATCTATCTCCCTCATGTCTGCCAATACAGCGTTTACATAATTCTTGATGGAAAGATTATTGGGTGCAAAGATGGTGTTGTTTCCATTCACCAAATCCGTCATTCCGGCTTTTTCGATCAAAATGGCCAAAGTATCCAATTGACTATGGGATTTGAAAAATTCCATGGTGGTCGTGCCTACCTCTGGACTGCTAATTCCCCCATCTACAAGGTAGTTTCCATCCTTATCACAGGAATAAAGAACTACTACGGCTGTTAGAATGATTATTATTTTTTTCATTGTGATTGTTTCTTTAGTTCAAATGATTAGTCTACAATTTTCCTCTCCAATATTCAGTTTGTAGAATTGACGCATTCCTGGATATTACGGCAGGAAGTACAGGCCAGAAATATCCTTTTTTGGCGTTTCTTGCTTGGTTAACCCAAGGCACTCCATCAAAATAATCCATTCGTATTCTATCATAACCGGATTGGGCTTCACCAACAAATTCAATGGCGCGCTCGTCAAATATGGCCTTCATAAGGGATTCGCGGTCTGTTCCTCCAGTATAATCAGGAACATTGGCCTTACTTCTTATAATATTTAAATCGGAAATAGCTGGTCCAGACAGGTCTTTTCTGGCATTGGCCTCTGCTCTTAATAAATGCATATCTGCCATCCTAAAAATTAAAATATTGGACTCGGAAAATTGGGCATAAGCGTCTTCGGAAGCTTCATCCTGTGCAGAGTGCGAATATTTCTGAAGGTAGGAGTAGTCTGCATTTGTCCCATATTCATAAAAGAAAAGATCTTTACGAACATCGTTAGCCCTATCGGCATCTGTGGCCATCATTTCATTTCCATAAAAATCTGGATCCATATAAGGGCTTATTCCGGTATTAACACTTTGCCAAACTGGATAATTTAAGGTAAGTCCTGTATGGTTGTCATCATATTGCAGCAACCTAAAGGATTCGTTCATGTCCGCGCTGATATTAATTTCGAACAAGCCTGTCTTGGATTGACCGATACACATTTCATCGAAACCATCTTTTCCCTCGTTAACATAATCGATTAAACTGGCACCACTATTATTGATAACAGATGTTGTTGCATCAATGGCTTGCTGAATCATTTCAGGATTGTCATTGTCCCTACCGGCATACCAAAGTGAAATATGGGCTTTTAAAGCTTCTGCACTTGCCTTATTGGCGGTTATGGCCCAATTGGAAACTCCTGGATTGGAGTACTGCAATAATCCTATGGATTTATTAACGGCTTCCAACGCATAATCCAACACCTGAAGTTCATCTACTCTTGCATTTTCTACAATGAATCCGTCTTCTGAAATTAGCTGGTCGGAGCTTTCTATGGATTGCTCTACGATTGGCACATCTCCCCAGATACGGGCCATATAAAAATAGGTCAATGATCTAATGAAGGCAGCTTCACCTAAAAGACGATCCTTTTCAGTTTGTGAATCGAACATATCCACGGGCATGTCCGCTATATATTGCTCTATAGTATAGGCCCAGTTGGCTGCGCGGTAGAAGTTTTTCCAGTTCATGGAGGCATCCCGGTATGCCAAAACGTAATTGCCACTGCCTTCTATATAGTTAACGATCCAGTTACGACTGTTCATAAAGGTCATCCCGGTCCATTCACCCCAATATAAAAAATTGGATTGGGTCATAATGGCCTCCTTAAAAAGACCATAGGCACCGGCAACGGCCTGTTCGGCGTTTGCCTGACTGTCCCAAAAAACATCGGGATGGGTAATGCTTATTGGCTCCTGATCCAATAAATCGGAACAACTAGCTGCACCCAAGAGGCTCAGGACCATGATATATATTTTAAAACTCTTTATCTGTTTCATAGTTTATAATTTAAAATTTTGTATCAATTCCAATGGTAATTGTCCTTGCTTGTGGATATCCATTCCCATAAGTATGTCCTTTGGCATCTACCATGGAGGCGTCTACCACTTTCTTGGATCTCTGCCATTGGTAGGGGTTCAACATTGCTCCATAGATTCTTAAACGGGAAAGGCCAATGTTCTTCATAAAGTTGTCGTTCTGGTCAAAAGTGTATCCAATTGAAGCGTTGTTAACTTTCCAATAATCCCCACTTTCTATCCAAAGCGTCTGGTTGTCCCTAAAGCCGTAAAATGCTCCAAGTGTAGGACTCTGAGGATATATTGCAGGAAAGTCTACCCCGGCGGCACCATCACCCGGTTGTTCCCAGAAGGTGTATTCACTTAGGTCGGCAAGACCTCTTCTTGCCCAATCGTCACCACCTCTATCGTAGCTATCCATATAACTGTTTAGCACGGTATTCTTGATATCAGCCCCAAATGAGAATTGACTATAAGCCTGGAAGTACCATTTTTTATATTGCAAGTTTATATTGAAAGAACCGGTAATGTCAGGAATAGGAGAGTAGTCTGTAGTTAATTTTAGGTCGTGCTCCTCATTAAGTAGGTAATCCCCATTAAGATCCTGCCAGATTGGAAAACCAGGGCGAATGTTGGCCCAAGCGGATTTTCCTTGCAAAGGTTCCCCAGTAAATGGGTTTACAGGCAATTGGTCTAGGTCATCAATTATATAATCATTAATGAACATCTTGTACAGGTTAAGCGGACGCCCAACAACATATCCATAATCACTGCCTATGTAATCCTGGTTACCATTTGGTAATTTGGAAACGTAGTTTTTGTTTTGCGCAAAACCTACGGACAATTCCATTCGAAGATCGTTCTCCCTAGGGAAAACGTGGTAACGTAGCATGGATTCCCAACCGTAATTAATAACACCAGCCACGTTGGTAGGGGCAGAGTTGTATCCTGAGTACGCAGGGAAGGCTACATCAAAAAATAGTTTATCGGTATTTTTGTTATAGGCATCAAATGCCAAACTTACCCTTCTGTTGAACATATCCAGATCAAACCCAACATTCCATTGTTCGGTTTCTTCCCAAGAAAGGGATGCATTACCAATTTGGTCATAATTAGGAATAACCCCGGTTACACCCCCGTAACTGGAAACATTCATTTGGTTGGCCCAATAAGGGTTGCCACCATAACCTAGATTAACGTGAGTTCGATATGTATTTTATTTAAAATCAGTTGTTTATATAACATCTGTCTGGTCGAGCGGAGTCGAGACCTCATTGTAAATACATTACAGTAAAATAACCTCTCGACTCCGCTCGAGGGGACCGTAGCATTTATTATAACTTACATTAAATCAATGTATTGATAATATTTTTATGTCGAACTCACGTTAGATTATATTTTCCGAAACGTAGGTAGTTTTCCGGGAACTGCTTACCATTGATACCCCAACTACCTCTAATTTTTAAATAATCTATAAAACTGGAAATATGCGGTTTAAGGAAGGGCTCATCCGAAATAACCCAACCTGCATTTAGAGAAGGGAACTTTGCCCAACGTACATCTTTACCAAACCTGGAAGAACCGTCGATACTAAAGTTTCCACCAATCATGTAACGATTTTTGTACTTATAGCTCACACGCCCAAAATAGGATACCAAGGCATTGGCACTAATATCGGTATATCCACTAATTTGGTCTTGGGTGTACCTGTTGTTAATGGTTTGTATAGCATCACTACCAAAACCAAAGGCGGTCATAGCCATGTCCTCATATTTGTTGTAATCTACCCTATTTCCCAATACTCCAGTGACTTCATGATCGTTATTGGCGCCAATGTTTTTAAAGAGGCTTAAATAGGTTTCAGCGGTCAAGTTTTTTCGGTTGTACAAGGCATAACTAGCAAAGCCATCTCCTTCTGTACGTATGGTAGACGGCTCATAAAAGTTCTTTTTATTGCTGTCGTAAACAAAACTTAGTTGTGAATTGAGGCTTAGGCTTGGCAAAAGATCATAAGTGGCGAAGTTGGAAATGGTAAAGTTGACGGTCCTGTCCTCGTTCAGCTTGCCTTCCAGTTCCCCACTTAAGGATTGTACCCTTTCGTCAGTAATATAAAATAACGAAGATTGAAGCCCGGCCGGATCTACAGGTAGGGAAGAGTTAAGGTTAAAACTTCCTTGGTAAGGATTTCCTTGACCAGTTTGTAGATCGGTATGGGTAAATCTCGTAATTAATTGGTTGCGAAATTTTTCCCCTGCCTTAAAATTAAGATTGGAGGAAAAAGTAACCCTGTCTACCCCGGTTCCTTTTATAACACCTTCCTGGTTGTCGTAGCCTAATGACACCCTATAGTTGGTTTTCTCACTACCGCCACGTACACTAAAATCGTACTGCTGATCGATCCCCGTTTTATAAAACAATCCTTGATAATCCACATTATTGTTAAAAGCAGGGTTTATACTATCGGTCAAGACCATTGGTGTTTGACCTGATTGCAATTCATCCGTGTGCCACCATCTTTGTATCATCCCCATTTTGGCTTGGCGTTCAGCAGCTCCAACCAACATAGGTACCAAGTCAGGTTTTGGTTGCAACCCCAAACTTGTAGAAAATGAAAATTCAGGTTTGTCCAGTGCCACACCTTTCTTGGTTTCAATAATAATAACTCCATTCGCGCCCCTAGACCCGTAAATGGCGGCGGCCGAAGCATCTTTAAGAACATCAATACTTGCTATGTCGTTTGGGTTAAGGGAGGCCAAAAAGTCAACGTTGGAAACTCCGTAACCGGCCAAATCCTCTAGACTGGTCTGTACTCCATCAATTACATATAACGGGCTACTGTAAGCCAAATCGGCATCAATATCCCCGCCTATACTGGTATTACCCCGAATAATTAGTGCTCCCCTTCCTGCAGGTGCCCCTGTCATATTCACACTCTGTATACCAGTGGCCTGGGTGGCGATCAATCCTGATACGTCCAATACAGGGATACCTTCAATGTCATCGCTCTTAATACTGGAAACAGCACTAGTAACATCTCTTTTAAATACCTTTTGGTAACCTATCAGAACTACATCGTCCAATTGCGTGGCATCCGCAGCCAAGGCAATGGTGACTTGTGTTTGGTTTCCCAGAAGGAGTTCCTGTGGCTTAAAGCCAAGATAGGAAACAGTTAAGATAGATTGTGGACCTTGCACGTCTATATAAAAATTACCGTCAAAGTCGGTTTGTGTTCCAGTAGAGGTTCCTTTTACTACGACAGAAGCTCCTGGTAATGGAACTCCATTGTCATCGAAAACGGTTCCTTGGACCGTTATATTTTGGGCATGGGCAAAATGGCCTACGCTCAAAATTAGAATTAGTAAATAAAAAAATGGTTTTTTCATTGATCTAGTTTAAATTAATAATCGGTTGATGTTAAAGTTTGAAAAATTCTTTTCGAGCTAATTTTTAAATGCCTCTGTTCATATTCTATTTGGGTTTTATTTTGGATGTATTGTCGGCTACTTTTTTAAACCCATTCCACATTCGTGAAATGGGTCTTGAAAAACAACTAACTCAAACAACTCAATAGGTAATTCAATGTTTAAATCTTAATAAACGTGAGTTCGATATGTATTTTATTTAAAATCAGTTGTTTATATGACATCTGTCTGGTCGAGCGGAGTCGAGACCTCATTGTAAATACATTACAGTAAAATAAC
>Ga0208032_1000066_pt1 | contig 101482 bp, 100 predicted proteins | sample MalvirAntarct_66_FD_184254 | JGI IMG/M metagenome (GOLD analysis project Ga0208032, IMG submission 184254) | Marine viral communities from the Global Malaspina Expedition - Malaspina viral metaG Antarct_66 (SPAdes) (version 2) | ecosystem: Environmental > Aquatic > Marine > Oceanic | place... | reverse complement strand
AACTGCTTCCTTACGCTCCTGTGAAAATCGCGCCACTCATATTCTCAATCCGCCCATCTGGTAAAAGTAGATGGTGTCAACTATCCTGCCAGAGCGGGATATCGTGCCGGGCGTATTATGAAAAAACTCAGTTTAGTCAGCTGCCAGTTGCCCAAACATGCATACAAGAAGGCGGCGCAGGAACATGTTGCCATACCTAACCTACTGGCTAGGGAATTTACCGTTTCGCATCCCAACCAGGTGTGGTGCGGTGATGTCAGTTTTATTTGGGCGGGGAGTCGTTGGGCATATTTAGCAGTTGTTATTGACTTGTTTGCCCGAAAGCCAATTGGCTGGGCTATGAGCTATTCACCGGACAGCTATTTAACGTGTCAGGCCCTGACAATGGCTTATGAAAGTCGCGGGCGGCCGCAGAACATCATGTTCCACAGCGATCAGGGCAGTCATTATACCAGTCGTCAATTCAGGCAAAGAGTATGGCGATACCGGATGAAACAAAGTATGAGCCGTCGCGGAAACTGTTGGGACAATAGTCCAATGGAAAGGTTTTTCAGGAGTTTAAAAACAGAATGGGTACCGGTCACAGGTTACCGGTATTTTACGGAAGCCAAACAGCGTATTGGTGATTATATCCATGGCTATTACAGTCAGCTCAGACCGCACTCATTCAACGGTGGATTAACACCAAATGAGAAAGAACAGAGGTACTGGGATAGCTATAAACCCGTGGCCAAAATGACTTGACCACTACACACTGATTTTCTCGTCAACCTCAGGAGGAATCAGCATGACGCATACCGAACGAAAACGCGCTTGGCAGCAGCATATAGCGGACTGGCAGACCTCTGGTCTGTCCGGAATGGCCTACTGTAAGCGACAGTCACTGACCTATTGCCGGTTTGTCTATTGGCGCAAGAAGCTAGCCAAACCGGAGGTGGTTCCAGACCGGTCAGCACCGTCCGGGTTTGCCAAAGTGGCCGCCATCCCCGGCACGCAAGCGGCGGAAGGTTTAACCATTTCACTGCCCGGCGGTATCTCAATCACCGGCCTGCACGCTGGCAATGTCGAGTTGCTGGGCGACGTTCTGAGGCAGCTGTTATGTACACGCGCCACAGGCGGTGATGTCGTGATTCTTTTAATCAGCTTCTGGCTGGCATCGGTAACCTGCAGTAACCGACAATGGCTGCTCAGAGGCGATCGAAAACCTGCGGTCGTCCTGATTATCACGGCTCTCGTCGTCACTGTCGTCCTAGAATGGCTAGCGATTGGTCCACTGGAACGATGGACGTATGCCGACTCTATGCCAATTATCCCGATGCTTGACGTGGGTTTGACCCCTGTGTTTCAGTGGCTGTTGTTGTCACCGGTGATAATGTGGCTGGCGCGCCGACACATGCTTGGTTACACCGCCCTCTTACCGTGCAAACCAAGCTAATCGCGCGGGATTATTGACCGCAAGACAGGGGGAGAACGAACGCAGCTATGATATGAGATGACCGAGTTCGTCTTTTTAGCGCTCCTTTCATGGTCTGATAGAGGCGGTGATCAGTGTTCGCAGCTCTCCTGCTCTGCGTTTTCCATCTTCTGCTCCGTCATGCCCTGCATTAACTCAATATGATCCCGTCTTTCCTCATTCTCCATACCTATGCGCTCGCCTTTACGCTGTCATCATGCATGCGATGGTCTTGGCTTTGCCCCTGATTCCCCCATTTGCCGCTGTCCGCCTGGCAAGGTCTCGGCCAGCATCGGCGTCAGGGGCATTATTGAATTAGCCAACAGTGCTTGCAGTAAAATTTCTATTTTGCGGTCTCCATATAAGTAAGTGTTACTGAACTCACTCTCGTGCATACCGCTGGAATTGTGACTATGCAATAAACTGAAACTCTGAATGCAGAGGGAGTTGAGCCACCGACTTTTGTGCGCAACAATGGGGTGATTACGACAAAAGCTGTACAATACCTCTCTGCATCAGTTTCCAGGAGAAGCAGGCTTTGTACTCTATCGATAATTCTTCAGACCGAGCAGAAGCGGAAAGGTTGAACCAGCACTGCATTTGCGTCACACTTGACCAGTCAGCAATCGTTCACAATATTGCCGATCAACTGGGTGACAACGCCGACGAAATCCTCTCCAGCGCTGCTTGGCAGCAATTTTTCTCGAGCACCGCAGTGTTTATCCGTGAGCAGATACTGGAACAAATGAAAGGCATTGTCCATGCTCTGGAAGCTGTGGCCACACTCCCCGACTATCGTCGTCGTGTATTATCGTGGGCACCACAGAGCGCGCAGGTCGACTCGGGACCATCAGGCGCATTTATGGGCTACGATTTCCACTTGGGAGCGGATGGTCCTCGCCTTATTGAAGTAAATACCAATGCCGGTGGCGCATTCCTCAACGCCGTAATGGGACATGCCCAGATTCAATGTTGTGGTGCATCAACACGCATATCAGGCGCGGAGAGCTTTGACTCTGCCGTGGTTGCGCAATTCGACAGTGAATGGCGCGCACAGCGCGGCAGCGGCCGACCCAAAACAATAGCCATAGTGGACGAGCAACCAGCCGAACAGTACCTGTATCCCGAATTCAGACTGGCACAACAGTTGTTGCGGAACAATGGGTTCGATGCATTAATACTGTCTCCCTCAGATCTCCGGTATAAGGATGGCGCACTGTATAGCGGCGACAAACAGATCGATATGGTATATAACCGCCTGGTGGATTTCGGACTGCAAGCTCCTGAGCAGGCGGCCCTGCGCTCGGCATGGCTGGACGGCAGCGCTGTCATCACGCCCAATCCTTTTGTTCATGCGCTTCGCGCAGACAAGCGTAACCTGGCACTGTTATCTGATCGTGATACCTTGCTCGACTGGGGGCTAAGCCGCGAACATTCTGAATTCCTACAGCATGGCGTACCGCGCACCGTGCAAGTGAATGCAACCAACGCCGATGAGCTTTGGCAGCAGCGAAAGCAATTGTTTTTTAAACCGGTGGCAGGTCATGGCAGCAAAGGTGTCTACCGCGGCAGCAAGCTGACCAAAGGTACATTTGCCCGTATTCTTGACAGCGATTATATCGCTCAGGCTTATGTACCTCCTTCGGAACGAGTGGTTTTGGTTGATGGAGAACAGCAGATGCTCAAGGTTGATGTGCGTCTTTACACCTACAAGGGCGCCGTTCTATTGGCTGCAGCGCGGCTCTATCAGGGGCAAACAACCAATTTCCGCACACCGGGGGGTGGTTTCGCCCCGCTGCTGCTGTTAAATTCAGCTGAATAGGCCTTGGCTCTGCTAAGTTCCGAAAACCGTGATTAATTGGGAGTCGTGTTGCCAGAATCAGTAATCACGCTTACAAATCATCCATCCGTCCGAGTTGCCGAACCAGCAGCTTTGTTTCATTCTCCTCCATGTCGAGCAGCAGTTGCATCAGCTCTGCAGCTTCTGGGATCTCTGCCTTGCGCAGCAGAGTGCGGTACAACTCAATGACTTGCTCATGAAAATCGATGATTTCAGCGCTGATCGCATCAGCATCCATTTTCGCGTAGTGATCATCACAATCGAGATGTGTCTTAATCGGATTATGAGGAATGTAATCGTAGACATACGTCTTTGCCGCCTTGGGATCAGCCTGATGTTCAAAGCCAGCCACCATTTTTTCCATGGCAGTTTCACAGGACGCAAGATACTCCAGCAGCATGGCCGTGCGCTCTTCATGGTGCAATTTCGCACAGTGTGACAGGCATTGCGCCAGTTGCGCATGCAATGAGCGGGACCATTCGATCAGATCGAAAAACGTTTTGATTTCCATGCCAGATGTTTCCTTGATAAATATTACGTTACGTTCGCTGATCATTATTAATTCAGCGATTAGATACCAGGTTATTCACTCATCATGTCGCCGGGCTTTCTCCGCCGGCCATTGAGCAAAAGCAAGAAAGTACAACAGAACCAGATTCACCAAGGGTATCAGTATCAAAAATCCTAAAAAACCTGGATACCCTGTACGTTGACATATACGCCACGCCGGGATCACAGCCACAATTGCGATTACCAGCATCCACAGCCAGTGTTCTGCCCACATTGTATTTCCCGCCATTTCATTCCCCATCATGGTGCTATCCTCCATTTCATTTTTCGTTTTTAGTGATGACCTTCATGAGATTCGTCACCCCCGGCATCTCGTGCCTCCGAAGTTCTCTTGAGAAAGATTTGCTCGGCAACTGCAATCACGATCATTGCAACAACTGCAACCCCGATTACGAAGGGGTCCGTGTTCAGCTTAACCCAGACGAAACCACCAAGCGCGAGCAAATCAAGCAGAATCGCCACAACAGGCACCCAAGCATTGGCATTTATATCCTCGCGTAAATAACGCAGCACTCCCCAATGGATGGCAATGTCCATGATCAGGTAAAACACAATACCCAGCGCAGCTATTCGGGACAGATCGAAAAATGCAGTTAAAACCAGCCCCAAAACTACGGTGTAGACCAGTGTGTGTTTCTGTATACTGCCGGGCATACCAAAGTGGCGATGCGGAACAAGCTTCATTTCTGTCAACATCGCTAACATGCGCGACACCGCGAATATACTGGCCAGAATTCCCCCGGCAGTGGCCATCATAGCGATGGCTACCGTGAACCATACGCCATAATCACCCAGCGCTGGCCGCGCGGCGGCGGCAAGCGAATAGTCTCGTGTCTCAATGATCTCGGCAAGCGAGAGGTTGCTGGCAACGGCGAACCCAACCAAGGTATAGATCACTACACAGGCTGCGATGGAAATCACTATGGCACGTCCGACGTTCCGTGTTGGGTCCTTAACTTCCGAGCCACTATTGGTAATCGTGGTGAAGCCTTTGAAAGCCAAAATACCCAGAGCGGTAGCGCCCAGAAAGTTGCCAACAGCGCCTGCCTCTCTTGAGCTCGAGAAATCAACAGCGAGGCTGTCTGCTATCCATACCCCCACCAGCCCAAAAATCAGTATACCGCCGATCTTCAGGATGCCAATAAAAGAGGCGACACCCTGAATCCACCGATTCCCGGACAAATTGACCAAAAATGCTGCAACTATGAGAGACACGCCTAACACGGGAACCATCATGCCAGTGTCGTCACCACCAAAGAGTTGCATGGTATAAGCGCCGAATGTGCGTGCCAGAAAACTTTGCGCAATCACCATTGAAAAGTACATTAACAAAGCATTGAACGCGGTAGGTAGTCGGTTCCCGTATGCCTTGTGCAGGTACATACCAATGCCACCGGCAGACGGATAGGCATTGGATATCTTGATGTAAGAATACGAACTGAAGCTCACGATTACCGCGGCAGCCAGAAATGCCAACGGAAACAATACGCCCGTCATTTGTGCCATCTGCCCTGTCAACGCGAAGATACCTGCACCTATCATGACACCAGTGCCCAGCATCACGATGCCGCCCAACGTTAAACTGTCTTTGGCGTAGCTTGATTTGCGATCATTTTTGTCGTCGGATACCATGGTCAACGCTCTCCTGTATTAGCGGATTAGCCTGTCGGGCCGGATTCGAGATTTAATTTATGCCTCCTCCCCTTGCGCACGGTGGACGGTGGACGGTGGACGGCATTAAGGTCCAACATTCGTAGTCAAATGGACCGTCATGGCCAGTATCCCCAGCGCCATTACCATTTCCAACCCAATAGAGCGAGCCAGACTTTGTCTGCCAGTGTCTACGTACAGACGAGAGACAAGAAAAAATTTATTTAAAGCGCCCAGCGTCAACAGAGCAACCACAGCAAGTAGTTTAATAAGCATGGCTTGACCATACGGGGTACTGAACAATTGGTCGATTGAGGACAGTAGCTGAGTCAGCAAATACACGCCCGCAGTGAGCAACAAAGCCACTAAATAGATGGCAACCCGACCAAATTTTTCCATGACAGTCTTTAACTTTGCACTCGAAACATCTGCGTTGCACAAAAGCCACAAGGGATACAAAGACCCTATCCACAGAAGAGCGGCTGCAACATGAATCACAATGCTCAGACGGGGAAGAATGCCAAGTTCGGCGATATGCCCCATCATAGTAAACGAAAAAAACAGTGATGCCAGAGCGCTAAGGCCAAACACAACGTACAGGTAGTAGAGCCGAGATCGTTCACGATATTGCCACATTAGCATCGCGGCAATCGCGATCGTAAAACCGGCGAACCTTGTCCCTGTGGCATAGCCGAGTGGTGACTGACCGATGATCACAGCCATTTGAGGATCAAACATGCCACGCAACCCGTTTTGATTGATTGCGCCGAGCTGCGTTAGAAATGTCACCATTGTCGCCACAGCTCCAAGCATTGCCCCAAGGATGATATAGCGACGCATTCGCCCGCTGATGTCGTCTCCGAAATCCCGGCTCAGATAAAGACTGAATGTACCACCAGAAACAGTGCTTGCGCCAACCAGGACAAGCAATTTACTGACCAAGGACCAGATATCCCAGGGGCTCATATCAGTGAGCGTGCCCGTGTTCGGAGTGCCCCATATCGGATGTGTCCTCGCTCTGCATATTTTGCATATGATTGCCGTGCGCAGACATCGCGTCCGACGTCAGGGTGAAATCAGAGCTGCCGTCCATCGTGTGGCCGTCAGCCCCCATAATTGTCCATTCCACCTCGTATTGTCCTTGTTGAAGGTTTGTCAGTGGCACAACAAATTGACGCTTCGTGTCGGCGGTGGGATTAAATCCAATATCTATTGAGTGTTGTCCTGCATGCAAAAGGGCCAGACGCAAAAGTCGAACATCTGCATTAAAGTTTAGTTCCAATGCAGATAGCGGCATATTGATCACGGCACCCTCCGCTGGAACGATTTCGGAGAGCTCTGTATGGGCCCGCAACGCACCCGTTTGCAACAAAATCAAGCTCGACAGTAAAATTGTCAACCGGTTTACTTTTCTCATATTCATTTCCCGATAATGTATTGATTGTTAAAACCAGAACCGAACACCCGCCACCAGGCGAGTGTCACGCACCGGCGCCCCCTCTGCTCTTTGGTAGTCAGCAGTTTTACCATAACTCCCTGTCCACTCGAATCCGAAATAGGGCGCGAATTGACGTGAAAACTCATAACGTAGCCGCATTCCTAAAGCAGAAGTTGAAAGACCGCTTCCCACCCCATTCGATAAATCGTCGTTACCATAAAACGTCAATTCGGCTCGTGACTGCAAAATTAACCGCTGCGTAAACAATAGTTCGTATTCAGCCTCGAAGGTCAGCGCTGAGCGCCCACCTTCCGCAATATATGCCGTTGCATCAAGTTCGAACCAGTATGGTGCGAGTCCTTGGATACCAAATGCCAGCCATTGGCGATCCTCACCCTCATCATTGTTATCGAAACGCACACCCAGTTGTGTGTCGAAATAGGCATTCAGGGCACGCGCCCAAAGCAGGTCTGTCTCACTTTCCTTTAATGTGCCCTCCTCGACTTCGCCTTCTAGTTTGACAACAGCTTTGTTGTAGGTGGACCCATACCAGCCTTGAAGATCAAACACAGCGGTCTTGTTGTCTGGATCATATTCCAACCGGTCGCCCAACACTGACCAGAACTGATGCTCATCGGCCAGTTTCAGTTGCCGTGGACCTGGTCGGGCGTAGGGCCCCTCAGTTAGCGAATAACCATCGGAGTACGCATGGGGGTCTCGCGCGTCCGCAGGTGCTTCCGCTCCTTGCATCTGCATCTGACCGTGGTTCATAACGCCATTATTAGTCGCAGGACTTTCCGAAGAAGCCGTTGCCACCTCTGAGTCCGCATGCCCTGCATGGGCGTCTACCATCGGGTTCAGGTTATGCCCGGCATGTGGGTCATTCGGCTGCGCCCAAAGCGCAACTGGCATGATCAACGAACCAAAAACCATCAAGACTCTACTAGAGCTGCAAATGTTAATTTTATACATCACGATACAACCACCTCCCGGAACATGCCTGCGTCCATGTGAAACAATAAATGGCAGTGCCAGGCCCAACGCCCAAGGTCATGAGGGGTGGTGAGAAAGCTTATTCGTTGTGCCGGCTGCACCGGAATCGTATGACGCCGCACAAGGAAGTCACCCTGGTCGTTCTCCAGGTCGCTCCACATCCCATGCAGGTGCATGGGATGGGTCATCATGGTGTCGTTTTGCAGAATCACCCGAATCCTCTCTCCATGTTTCATTGATATCGGGGTACTCTGGCCGAACTCTAGTCCATCAAAAGACCAACTATACCGTTCCATGTTGCCCGTCAAATGTAACTCGATTTCCCGAGTCGGCAGTCTCTGATCAACTGGTCCGCCGATAGTCTTCAAATCGGCAAGGGTTAACACACGTCGACCATTTTGTCGAAGACCAACGCCCGGGTCGTCTAAATTGGTACGGGGCGTATGGACAAGCATATCTACAGATGGCCCGTATTCGGAACGCGCGTGGTTGACGCTGGACGAGGGTATGGCTAAAGGATTGGAATGCATGACATGCTGACTGTGGTCCATCGCCATTTCACCGTGGTCCATGTCCATACCCATGTCATTGTGATTCATGCCGGCGTGATCCATCGAACCCATCATATCGCGCATTGCCAGCCATTCTACGGCATCAAGCGCCGGTGTCGGTGCCGTAAGTCCATGCCGAACTGCGAGTGTGCCTCTGGCGTAGCCGGTACGCTCCATGCTTTGCGAAAAGATCGTATAGGCGTCATTTTCGGGCTCTACCACCACATCATAGGTTTCCCCGGGCCCAAACCGAAACTCATCAACAGAAACTGGTTCGACATTTTGACCGTCGGCCTGGACTACGGTCATTTTCAAGCCAGGAATTCGAATATCATAAAAGCTATTGCCAGCAGCATTGATAAATCGCAATCGAACTCGTTCGCCGGGTGAGAACAGGCCCGTCCAGTTGCCTGCTGGTGTTTGACCATTCATCAGGTAGGTTAAGGTTGAGGCAGATAGATCGCCCAGATCAGTAGGATTCATGCGCATCTGATTCCACATGCGACGCTTGTTGAGAGCACCCGCCAAGCCTAGCGTCGATACGTCGCGCATAAAACCAGGCACAGTAGGCTGATTGAAGTTGTAGACATCGCTTTGGACTTTCAGTTTGCTAAACACCCGCATTGGGTCTTCGTCAGTCCAATCGGACAACTGCACCACATAGTCTCGGTCTGCTCGTATAGTTTCGCCGTCACGAGGCTCTACAATCAAAGCACCGTACATTCCCGTAATTTCCTGAAAACCGCTATGAGAGTGATACCAATATGTACCGCTTTGCTGAAGCGTGAACCGGTACTCAAAGGTTTCTCCAGGCGCTATGCCGTCAAAACTTATGCCCGGCACTCCATCCATCTGGTAGGGTAAGATGATGCCGTGCCAATGAATGGAAGTCGCTACTGCAAGGTGATTGGTCACACGAATGGTGACTTCCTCACCTTCGCGCAGACGCAATGTCGGCGCCGGTATAGAGCCGTTGATAGTCGTTGCCATACGGACTTCACCGGTAAAGTTCACCGGCGACTCAGCTATCACAAGCTCAATTTGATTGCCGCTGAGCACGGGCGCCGTACCCGTGTGAGTCAACGTCGCGCCTGCCCGGCTGGCAGCCTGCAACACTGCGGGAAAGGCCGCCAGCACGCCACCAGCAGCCAAGCCCTGTACGAACCTTCGCCGGTTTACATTGATTGGGGATGGCAATGGTTGTTCAGACTTTTTCATAGGAGCAGCTCCTTTCGCCGATGCCTTTATCGTCAATACGTTTATAGTGCCGATACAATCCAGTTGAGAGTTGACAAGGGTAGCGAAATCGACCTGTCCAGAGGATGACGTCTACATTACATTGTTGTAATCGTCGTGTAATCTGACTGTCGGATGCAGTAATCTATAGTGGCAAGGCACCAATCAGGAGAGGCACGCTATGCGATTGCTCGTAGTGGAAGACGAAACAAAGACTGGCAACTACATTCGCCAGGGCCTGTCTGAGGCTGGCTTTGTCGTTGAGCTAGTTCGCAACGGCCTGGACGGATACCACTTGGCCATGACAGAGTCTTTTGACCTGATTATCCTCGATGTAATGCTCCCGGATGTAGACGGGTGGCGCATCATGCAATCTTACCGAGATGCCGGGCATCAGACCCCTGTGTTGTTCCTTACTGCTCGGGACTCTGTCGATGATCGCGTCAAAGGCCTGGAATTGGGCGCCGACGACTACCTTGTCAAACCCTTTGCATTTGCCGAGTTACTGGCCAGGATACGAACTTTACTCCGCCGACGATCCATGGCTTCACCAGCAGAGCAGATTCAGGTAGCAGACCTGACACTTGATCTGCTCAAACATCGCGTATCACGCGCAGGCAAGAGAATACTCCTGACCCAGAAGGAATTTTCGCTATTGGAACTCCTGGCGCGTCGCCCAGGTGAAGTGCTACCGCGCTCACTCATAGCCTCCCAAGTGTGGGACATGAATTTTGATTCAGACACTAATGTTATCGATGTAGCGATTCGCCGCCTGCGCGCCAAGATCGACGACAATTTTCAGCCTAAATTGATTCATACCGTTCGTGGGATGGGATACAAAATGGACCTGGAATCCAACGATGAAACCCATTAGTCGATACCCACTCCCCCTTGCTGCGCGAGTCATGCTGTTCGTTGGCCTGACCATTGGTCTGAGTTTTATGCTGATTGGCACTCTGGTGCTGAATGCTGTGGAGCATCATTTCTCCGAGCAAGATGCTAGTGAACTTGTAGTAATGTCCAGCGCCGTGACGAATGCACTGGAAAATGCAGGAAATCAGCCCGATCGCCTGCGCGCGGCCCTATTCAATGCCATCTCCGGTCATCATGGTGTGTATTTTCAAGTAAGAAATAACAACGAAGAGATCCTGTACCAAACTGTCGGAGCAGGGTCGGGTTTGGCGCAAGCGGGACGTATCCTGACACCAACCGATGTGATACAACCTGGCAATTTACAAACCTGGCGCGAAGGCACCAAGACGTACAGAGGGGTGCTCAGCCAGCTAGAAGTCTCTGGACAGAACTACACCATCATTAGCGCCATTGACATGAGCTTTCACCTACAGTTTCTGCGAGACTTTCGGCAAAGCTTATTGATCATCATGAGTCTGGCTGGCGTTATAACTTTATTGGCTGCAGGCTATGGTGTACATCAGGCCCATGCCCCACTACGTGGTCTGTCTGCAAAAATGGGCGACATTCAAGCAGACAAACTACACGTGCGACTCGATCCATCCGCAATTCCGTCGGAGCTGAAAGATCTGGTGACATCTTTTAACCATATGATCGGTCGTTTGGAGGACAGTTTTACTCGTCTATCGCATTTTTCCGCTGACATTGCTCACGAGCTAAGAACCCCCCTTACCAATCTTATTACTCAGACCCAGGTTGGACTAGGCAAGGCCAGGACGCTCGAGAAATATCGCGAACTACTATACTCCAATCTAGAAGAGCAGGAGCGGCTAGCCAAAATGGTCAATGATATGCTTTGGCTTGCGAAAAGTGATCATGGCCTGCTCAAACCCGAGCAAGTACCCCTCAACCTGACCAATGCAGTTAATGAACTTTTTGATTTTTTCGAAGCACTGGCAGAAGAGAGAAATATCCGCCTGACGCTGGAGGGTTGCGCACCTATGACCATGGGTGACCGCGCCATGCTGAGACGAGCTATTTCCAACTTGTTGTCGAATGCCATCCGGTATACTCCACCGGGGAAAGAGGTGAAGGTTTTGCTCGACAACGCCTCTCACCACGAAATGTCGCTTAGTATACAGAATCCTGGCCCCATGATTCCCGCCGAATACTTGTCCCATTTGTTTGACCGCTTTTATCGAGTTGAACCCTCTCGTGTAAGACAGGGTGAAGGCGCAGGTCTGGGGCTGGCTATTGTCAGATCCATCGTTGAAGCACATGGTGGGCATGTGGAGGCTACGTCTGTCCGGGATAAGACGTCTTTCACACTCTTTTTACCAGTAAAATCCTAAAATTATCCCTGTAGTTAGGTTGATTCGGATTAGTCGCCTCCTATCTGGACCGCTGTTGTCCAGTCCACTTTCCTGTTAGGATTCAAGCTCGAATAGGAGTTGATACCGGAAGAGATCGAACAACACTCTTACGCGTCGACCGCGGCTGTAAACCGCAGCTGCCGATGGAGCAGAAGCAGGGATGAGCGCTGACGGCAATCGGCGGAATTTTCTGCCTTAGACAGCGGTTTTGTTGACTTCGCTCTGGACGGATCACTGGGGAGCGGAGCAGTTTGCGCGCCCACTCAAGAAGCTGCGCCGACAATGGGGTATCTCCGGCGCCACTGGTGGGGCTCTGGTTGGCCTGGCCGCCGCAGGCCCTGAGATTGGAGGCATCAACGCTAGCAGTGCTTGGCGAGGCTCAGCCGATGTCGGGTTTGGCGTTAGACTCGACAGCAACATCCTAGCCATTCCGCTGATGGCGGCGATGGCCTATTTGGCCTCGCGCACTAAGAGACTCCTCGGCGCGGTCTGCAGCAGATGCTCGATGCATTCATGTGTCATCGGCGTCATGAATGGTTGTTTGCGGTGCCGGTGCGCGTCGTCATCGAGGCGCTGCACACAACTTTGTCCGAGCAATGTCATATGAATCGCCATAGGCATCGCACCGTGGCGCACGAAGCGGCTCGAATCATAGAACAGTCTTGCTGCCTCCGGGCCTGTCACCCAGACCACCTGACGAAACCCAAGCCGCGTTTCTAATAAATCGGCCTCAAGGTACCTGCAATGCTTGGAGACAAATCTCTAGGGGTCCCTGACCAACGCCAACGTGCTGTCGAATCTCGGACCCCCGGAATTTCTAGCATCTGCTCTATTCCTCGACAGATAAGAAGCATTAATCAGCCGACTTCCCGAGGTTTGCTCCGGTTGACCGCGACCTCTTTTCTGAGAACGTTGTACTAATCCGAAAGCGGACAAGTGGGCGCGCTGCTTCAGTGAGGGCGATCGCTTACTGACCGAGTCCCGCTGATACGAATACTAACAGCACAAACCCGCCCGTGAAACTCAGAACGGAACAGTGCCAGTCGTCACTCTCATGCACGTCTGTGATCATATCATGTACCCCGGTAGCGGTCAGCAGCCCGGCAGTAAAAGGCAAAGTGGCCATTTGGAGAAGGCCACTCTGACTCCTGATCAGATAATACGAAATCAGCGGCGCTCCAACGACCGGCCCCTAATAGCAGCGGCTAACAGCATCCTCTTGGGCCTAGCCAGGCGTTTGTTATTCATCTTGGCGACGATGGAATAACCCTCCGGGAAGTCAGCAAGCGCTTGTCCCAGCACCACCGACCTGTACTATTCTGTTGCGGACGGCTTTCGATGGGGCGGAAAATCCGCCCACTAACCCTCCGCTGAAATTGCCTAATGCGGGTAACAGCGCCAGGTTTATGACTGACTGTCCAGATCCGGTCCATTTGACTCACTTGAAAGTTCGGTTAGCGGCTAGTGCGTTTTTACGTCCATGAACAATCCAATATAACGCCGGCAACACCAGCAAGGTCAACAATGTAGAGGAAATTATCCCTCCAATGACAACCGTTGCCAATGGCCGCTGTACTTCAGCGCCGATGCCAGTGTTCAGTGCCATCGGCACAAAGCCGAGGCTGGCAACGAGTGCCGTCATCAGTACCGGGCGTAGACGTATCAACGCTCCTTCGATGATGGATGCGATCAAGTCGCCCTTTTTCTCAACCAGATCGCGGATGAACGTCAGCATCACCAGACCGTTCAGCACCGCAATGCCGGACAGGGCAATGAATCCAACCCCTGCTGAAATAGACAGCGGCATGTCCCGCAGCCACAACGCCAGCACACCGCCAGTCAAGGCCAGGGGAACACCGGTGAAGATGATCAATGCATCCCTGAAAGATCCCAATGCCATCAACAGCAGACCCAGGACCATGAGCAGTGTCAGCGGGACGATTATTAACAATCTCTGGCTCGCGGACTCCAACTGCTCGAAGGATCCTCCATACTCCAACCAGTATCCCGCCGGCAGGTCGACCTGTTCCAGTACCTGCTGTTCGACTTCCGCCACGAATGAGCCTAAATCGCGGTCCCGTACATTCGCACTGACGACTACGCGGCGCTTGCCGCTCTCGCGGCTGATCTGGTTGGGTGCCGGTGCGATCTCCAGTATGGCAAGCTCAGCCAAGGGAACATAGCCACCGCCTGGCAGTGGCACCGGCAGCTCGCCCATGCTGTTGATGTCATTGCGCAATGCCTCAGGCAGGCGCACTACCAGCTCGAACCGGCGGTCCCCTTCGAAGATCACGCCAGCCGACTCACCTCCCATCGCCATCGAGACGTAATCCTGCACATCGGCTACATTCAGGTCATAGCGGGCGATTGCCATGCGTTTGGGGTGGATCGACAGCATGGGCAGTCCTGTTACCTGCTCGACCCGGGCGTCTGCCGCGCCTTCGATTGTCGTTACGACTTCCAGAACGCTTTGCGCGGACGTCAAGAGCAGGTCCAAATCATCGCCGAAGACTTTGATAGCGAGGTCCGCACGTACGCCGGAAATCAATTCGTTAAAGCGCATCTCTATGGGCTGGGTGAACTCGTAATTATTGCCCGGCAGTTGTTCGAGTGCTTCCTGGATTTCAACGAGTAGTTCCTCTTTGGTTTGATCCGGGTCAGGCCACTCCTCCGTGGGCTTTAGTATCACGAAGGTATCCGCGATGCTCGGAGGCATCGGGTCGGTTGCGACTTCTGGCGTACCGATTCGGGCGAAAACCTTATCGACTTGGGGAAATTCCGCTATTCGGGTCTCAAGCATTTCCTGCATGGCAACGGATTGATCGAGTCCGGTGCCGGTTGTGCGCAATGCCTGCACGGCGAAATCCCCCTCGTTCAGCTGAGGTACGAACTCTGAACCGAGCGTCGTGGCAAGCCACGCTGACATGGCAACCAGAATCGTTGCACAGACGACAACCAGCCAACGCAACTTCAAGGCTCCGACGAGCAGGGGCTTGTAGAGTACCTTTGCCCCCGTGACAACCGGGCTCTCCTTCTCGCGAATTCTACCTCCCATGAGGACCGCGATCGCAGCAGGCACGACCGTGACAGAAAGAACCAGCGCGGACAGCAATGCCATCACGACCGTCGCTGCCATCGGCTGAAACATCTTTCCCTCCACTCCTGTCAGCGTGAACAGCGGAATGTATACGATGGTAATAATGAATACACCGAACAGGCTGGGGCGGATGACTTCGTTCGTGGCTGAAAAAACGATGTCCAGTCGTTCGCGCAACGGCAGTCTTGCTCCTGAGGCTGGCTGAGCCAATGAAAGGCGCCTGATGCAATTCTCTACAATAATCACGGCACCATCCACAATCAGACCAAAGTCCAGCGCGCCAAGGCTCATGAGATTTGCGGAAACGCCGGTACGCACCATCCCGGTCAGCGTGGCCAGCATGGCCAAGGGTATCACAGCCGCCGTGATCAGTGCGGCCCGCATATTGCCAAGCAACAGGAACAGCACCACAATAACCAGCAGCGCACCTTCAAGCAGATTTTTCTCGACGGTGGCAATAGCCTTATCCACCAAGGTGGTCCGGTTGTAAACCGCCTCGGCGACTATTCCATCGGGCAGAGACTGCTGAACAATTTCCAGGCGTTCTGCAACGGCGCGTGCAACAGTCCGGGGGTTTTCCCCCATCAGCATCATTGCCGTCCCCAGCACGGTTTCCTGACCGTTCAGGGTTGCTGCTCCCGTGCGTAGCTGGCGGCCAATTGAAACTTCGGCAATGTCACGGATCTGAACCGGCGCTCCTGCGCGGTTGGCAATGATCACCTGCTCGATATCCGAAATTGTTTTCAGCTGCCCTGGCGAGCGAATCAAAAACTGCTGACCATTGCGCTCAACGTATCCGGCTCCACGATTGTCATTGTTCGTGCGAAGCGCCGCAGCAACATCTTCCATGCCCAGACCAAAGGCCAGCAGTTTTTCTGGCCATGGGGTCACGTGGTACTGTTTGTTGTAGCCCCCAATGCTGTTGACCTCCGTAACTCCTTTAACGAGCGCCAACTGGGGCTTGATGATCCAGTCCTGAATTTCGCGCAGCGCTGTCGGGTCGTAGGGTTCGCCGTTGGCCTGAACTGCGCCGGGCAATGCTGATACTGTGTACATAAAGATCTCACCCAGTCCCGTGGCGATAGGCCCCATTTCTGGCTCAAGCCCTGGTGGCAAGGTGCTCTTGATCGTGCCCAGCCGTGCATTGACCAAATTGCGGGCGAAGTACAGGTCTGTGCCTTCCTCGAAGACAACCGTGACTTGGGAAAGGCCATAACGCGATATAGAGCGCGTGTACTCCAGGCTAGGCAAGCCCGCCAGGGCGGTTTCCACGGGATAGGTGATCCGTTGCTCCGACTCCAGCGGCGAGTAGCCCGGAGCATTGGTATTGATCTGAACTTGGACATTGGTAATGTCGGGAACGGCATCAATCGGAAGTTGCTGGAAGCTCCAGATTCCCGCTCCGCTCAGAACTAGGACAAGAGACAACATAAGCCACCGCCGCTCAATTGAGAGGCGCAATATTGAAGAAATCATTTTTGTCTCCTGATCAGTCGTCGTCTTCGACGCTGGATTTTTCCAGGTCGGCCTTGATGAGATAGCTGTTCTCTACGACATACTGATCGCCGGGCTCGAGGCCACCCAGAATTTCCGTCAGCGCATCGTCCTGCCGCCCAAGTTGCACCGGTCGGGGTTCATAGATGTCACCCTCCTTAACGAAGACCACCGGCACATTCTCGAACGTCTGAATGGCGCGATTGTCGACGGCAATCGCGACGTCTGCTTGACCGATAACTACGTCCGCCTGCACTAGCAGGCCTGGACTCCATAGCCCGTCACGGTTATCCAACGGCACCCGGGCGACGACCGCCGGCGATTCGCTAGTGCCCGGTAAAATGTGAGCTATGCTGCTGCGAATCGCTTGCGCGTTCGTTCGCAGAATGACTTCCTGTCCCACTTTGATACGTGTCGCATCGAGCGGAAAGACTGCCAGTTCTGCCCATAGGTGATCATAATTGGCGAGGGTCAGCAACGGTTCGTCGCTCGTTGTCTCCCCCGGATTCGCATTGCGGGAAATCACGATTCCATCTATCGGCGCCCGTATAACGTAATCATTCAGACTCTCGCTGGACTCGATTCCCGCGATGGCATCGCCAGCCGCGACCAAGTCACCGATGCCGGGCTCCATGCTGACGACTAGCCCAGGAAAGCGGGCGCGGATGTGGCTGATACCCCGAGGGTCGACGACAGTCTTTCCATACACTGAGACGGCGTTCCGTATGACCCTTGCACCGGCGGCTGCCGTCGTAATGCCAGCCTGTTGAGCCATGGCGTAATCAATAATCACGCTCTCGGCATGCCCTTGCTCCTCTTCTTCATGCTCCTCTTCTGCTTCAGCAGCCAGCAATTCAGATGAGAGCAAAGCGAGTGACATAAACGTTAAAAGCGCAGCGAGTAGCTGCTTCCATCGGCAATGCAGTTTCATAATTTAATCCTGTTAGTTGGTCTGCTCAGTAAGAGGAGAAAGTAAAGGCTCACCCGTTAGTTGCTCGACGTCCGCGCCATAGCGCAAAGCGGCGGCCGCTGCATCGATGAGGGTCTCGCGCGCGCTAATGAGTTCCTGCCTGGCAGTCACCCACTCCAGGTAGCTATATCGCCCGCTCTCATAGGCGGCTCGTATCCCAGACAGCGCCTCTGTCAGCAAGGGGATCGTGCGGTTTTGTAGTGTATCAATGGTGATGAGTGCCTGCTGCCGGTTCTGGAAGGCATTGAAGAGCTGAGTATGCATCCTGACCAATTCAGCTTCGCGTCGTACCTCTACCTCATCGCGCGCTGCCATCGCCGAACGCGTGGCGCCCTGATTGCGCTCTGCACTAAACAGCGGAATGCTGAAGCCTGCAACCAGGCCTACGTCGCCAGTCTCCTGAAGTCGCCTGGCACCCACAGACCAGCGCAGATCAGCCACTGACTGCGTGCTGACGAGACGTAGCTCCGCCTCGCGAAGGCGCTGTTCACTGGCAAATACCTGAATGAACGGGTTCTGCTGGACTCGCGCAAAGAGGTCCTCAAAGCCCACCGTTTGCTCGATCTGATAAAGATCTCCCGTCACGAACGCAAAGTTGGGATTTGTTTCACCCCACATGGCTGCCAACGCAACCTGAGCATAGAGACGTTGATTCTGCTCGGCAGACACAAGGAGTTCGGCCTGTGACAGCGCGGCTCGAGCCCGTAGGACCTCCGCATCGGGCGTGGCTCCGGCCGCTGCGCGATCCTGCACAATCTGCAGTGTTTGACGAGCGAGGCTTTCTGCATCCTGCGCCAATGCAAGTCGTTCCTGTGCCGCCAGGGTGTCGATGTATCGACGCGTCACCTCGCCCAACAGATCCAGCGCCTCAACCTGACGTTCTGCGTCCAACTGGCCCCGTCTGGCTCCGATGGAGGCAACTCTCGCCTCACGCTTATCGCCAAGCTCAATCACGGAGGAAAGTGAAACCGTCAGTTCGGCACCATCAATGCCTTTGAAATCGCCAATGCCACCGATGTTCTCGATATCGGCACCAACTTCGAGCGGCGGGTTGAGAGAGGCGGTTTCAAGCTGCCCCTGAAGCGCCTCATCGCGGAAGTCGAAGGCCTGCAACTGAGGATTCTGGGCTAGAGTAAGCTTTACGGCTGATTCAAGCGTGAGTGTGCCATCAGCCGTGGCGGTAAGCGCTCCGGGGCTAAATATTAAAGCAATGCTAATGAGGAGTGGCCGCGACCGGATAGCCAGCCATGCCGCCAACTCGATAGGCGACGCCTTATAAAAGAAATTCATTGTAAAATCCTGCGTAAAGATTTATGCAACACGAGCCGAGCGCACTCAGCCCGCCATTGAAGGCAGCAGGATCAGGCTAAGGGAGGTCTAAAAGGAGAGAAAGGGGGATCTGGAGGGAAGGACAATTCGTAACCAACCACGGCCAGCATTGGCGCGGCCAGAATATTGTGTACATAATTGCTGACCACTGCAGCGCAGGCAACACCATGACAGTGACAGTAATGATCACAATCATGCGGATCTGACGGGGATAATCGATCAAACTTTTCTAAACCGGAGTTCTCATAGTCAGAATCATTTTGCTGATCAAGGCCAACTTCAAAACGCGACGCGCCCGACTGATGAACCTGATGATCATCCGCCATAGCAATAACTGACTGCAGGGCAACCAGTGCTATTAAAGAGATTGACAACCAGTGTTTCAACATTAACGCCCGTTTTTCACCCCATTAAGACCTAGAGTCTGTCGACAGACATTCATAGTACCTGATATGTATTCCCATGAATAGGGGTAGCAGGACCAGATGCCGCGCAATCATAGCATAGATCCAATATCTGAGGCTGCCGTGGGATACGCAGGCGTCGTTTTCCTGGTTGTTCCGCGGTCAGTTTCTGCCGATAGCCAGGCCAAAGATACCGATGATCTCGTCCGCAAATGGCCCATCCGGACGCGCACCTAAGATCAGATTTGATTCGTCTTCCACCAGCATCTTGAAGCCATAGACTGTCTCTGCAGTCTGGCACGCCGAAAACTAGTTGGGTGTGAGTTGACTTTTCAATTCGAACTTCAGATCTTGGCCGGGCGCCTGAGCTTCACTCAAGCCAACCGAGGCAATGGGCGGCGGCGTGTGCGCATCCTCTCTAAGGCATTGTTGGCCATGCGCACCACATGGGACCTATCGACCACGATACGGGCCTGGGCCAGCACAGCCTTGACCGCTGCCCAGCAGGGGTTCCACATGTCGATGCTGACGATCTCGACCTTCTGCCGGTCTTTCAGCTTCATCAGGTAGTTGGTCACCACGTCCTAACGGCGGGTGGCCAGCAGGTCGAGCAGGGTTCGCTCCTCGATGTTGGTCAGGATGCAGCGGTAGCGCTTGTTCAGGTACAGCTCGTCGATGCCCAGAATGCGGGGCGTCTCGAAGCGGTGCCAGCGCCCCAGGAACTCGGCGCGGGCGTTGAAGATGTCGCGTACCGTCTTCTCGTCCAGGCCGGTCTGTGCCACCACGAAGGTGTAGGGGTCGCTGAAGGATTCCTTCTCCACGTACTCATGCAGCCGCAGCGTCATGCGGAAGCCGTCCACCATCTCCGGTAGCTGGGGCCTGAAGATGGTCTTGCAGTCCCGGCAGGTGTACCGGCGGCGGACCACCCAGAGGGTGGCCCGCTTGCCGTGGATGGGCAGATCACGATAGGGAACATCACGCTTGCCGAACCGCACGAACTCACCCTGCACGCCGCATTCCTCGCAGGCGATGGGATCGGGCACGTCCACCTGGAAGTGCATTTCGTCGCCGGCTGATTTGCAGCCCTGTACTTGGTATTGCGGCAGGTGCAGGATGTTGTCGGGAAGTTCGGTCATGGTCTTATATAAGCATAGGTGTCAGTCAGATCCATCCGGCTCGGCATTGGTGTTTGTTTTTTTACCCAACAAGCTGCCGGAACTAAAAGTAAGACACCGAGGACAATTGCAATATCAGCCAGGTTGAAGACCGGCCAATGCCGTTCTCGCAAATAGAAATCAAAGGAATCCACAACATAATCACGAAAGACTCGGTCAATCAGGTTGCCCATGGCGCCACCGAGGATAGGACTGTAAGCGATAGCTTCTCCTTTATGATGATTTTCAAGGATCACCTTGATCAGAAAAATCGAGACCATCACCGCGATTCCGATAAAAAGTTGCGTTGCCAGCCTCCACCATTCGCAAAAAGACTGAATGCGCCACCGGTGTTACATAGGTGCACCAAGTTAAAGAGCGGGGTCACCGAAATATAAATATACTCGCCATAGGCCCTTGATTGCTGCATCAGCCACTTTTCAGCCTGATCAGACGCTGCCCGCAGGCCCGATATGGACAATAAGGCATACGGCGAGAGCTTTCTGCCAATAATGAGCATTATTTAATCTTTCAACGCCAGAATGCGTCTGGCGCCGTTAAGTACAATGACTCCCGCGATGGTGCCGATAATCAGATCCGGATAATTGGAGCCGGTCCACGCGACCAGGGCGCCGGCGGTGATGACCCCCAGGTTGATCACCACGTCGTTGGCCGAGAATATCCAGCTTGCCTTCATGTGCGCCCCGCCCTCCCGATGTTTGGATATGAGCAGCAGACAACTGGTATTGGCAATCAATGCGACGAATGCGATAGCCATCATCACCAGCGATTCAGGCTCACTACCGAATACAAAGCGTCTCACCACCTCTATGAGTACGCCCACAGCCAAGATCAGTTGCAGTACACCAGCAAGATGCGCGGCACGTAGCTGCATTCTCACGCTATGTCCAACCGCATAAAGTGCGAGCCCGTACACGGCCGCATCGGCGAAATTGTCCAGGGACTCTCCAATCAGGCCGGTGGACTGGGCGATCAGGCCGGCTGTCATTTCCACTACGAAAAGGAGCGCATTGATGCCGAGCAACCAGCGCAGAGTCCCGGATTCTTGCGTGGCAGAGGCTGCCGAGAACTCGGCCGCCTTGATGGTCTCCGGATCGGCAGCGACGCTTTCCTGAAGCGAGGCGCCTAGCTCCAAGGTCTTCAGCTTCGCGGTGACGGGCTCGACCTCACCGTCATGCACGACCTTCAACCGGCGGTTCGACAAGTCGAAGGACAGTGCCCGAATCCCCTCAACGCCGTTCAGGGCCAGGCGAATCATGCGCTCTTCTGATGGACAGTCCATCTTCGGCACGGCATAAACACTGACCCATTCCCCCGACGCATCGGAGGAGGCCTGCATATCGGTATCCGCCGCAGGCCTTGCATGGTCGCCACAGGGGCCTCCGCAGTTTTTACTCATGATATGACTCCACTTGAATGTGATCGGGTTTTCATTTAAAACTATATAGTCGCTATAAGGTCAATAGCGTAGAGAATTCGTTGCGGAGGAACCCGATGCGTATTGGTCAGTTGGCGCAGTTGGTAGGGGTCGAAACACAGACGATCCGCTTCTATGAACAGCAGGGCTTGTTGTCGCCGCCTGATCGGCAAGACAACCGTTACCGTGTCTATACCGAGAAGCATGGTGAGGAGCTGGCCTTCATCCGTCGCTGCAGAATCTTGGGCCTGTCACTGGCTGAGATTCACGAACTACAGAGCTATCAGGACGATCCTCATCAGCCTTGTACCGCCGTCAATGCCTTGCTCGATGATCACATCTCTCGTGTGCGGTCGCAGATAGCCGCTGTGCAAGCGCTTGAGAAACAACTCGTTTCACTCAGAGCGAGTTGCAACGATAACCGGAAAGTTGAGGCGTGTGGGGTTCTTGCTGGAATTAGCGAAGGAAACATGCACCAGCAGTAGGTGAGGCATCAACCAGATAATCCGATGAGTTGCCGATTTGTCTCACTCTCATGCAGAGGTAAAATCAACCATTTAATCGGCTTACCCGATATTAGTTAAGTCTGGGCCGACCGCATTCTACAGCAATACCTGCAGCACCAGGTTTGAGAGAGTCGAGAGCTGGGGCTCTGACAGCCTCATGGATGACGCAGGCGGCCTCTAACTCCTGCTTCCCGCTTCGGCTGTATGTGTGAACCTTGTAACCAGGATCAGTCCAATTTACAGTGCCCCCAATCAGCCTATCACCCTTGGCTTTTTGCACGGGCATTGGTTCACCGTTGACCATCGACTCGTCAACGTGGTTCTCGCCCTCTGCCCAGGGCTCCATCAACCGGAACTTTCTCGCCCGGCCGACTGCGCAAGCGGTCACCAGCCTGTATGGCTTCTACCGCGAATCCTCTTACCCTCCTGCGGTCAGGTGATTGGCTGTCTTTGTTGCCAACTCTAACAGTGCCTTGATGGCTCCGCCAGTACGCTCACGCGCCTTAAGCTCTAGTGTCTGGACCAGCAGCACCAACACAACAATCACTGCGGCCGCTTCAAAGTAAACCGGTACTACGCCAACCGACCTGAAGGCGACGGGGAAGATGACCGAGGGCCTGTTTACCGTATTTCCGGGAGCATGGGACAGGTATGGATCAGGGCAGCTGCGCTCCCGCCAATCGGGACCGATGCGGCCTCGTCTCCATCATGCGTTTCCTTGCCGCGATGACAGTTTCCCGTGTGATGGGTTCTTGCTAATTTTGCCGACGCGGCAGTCTCAAACCATATTGATATCTACCAGACGACTTGGTTATATTCCTTACCCACCCGACTCCCCGTCGTCGTCTCCGGAGTTCTCCGTCATCCCACGCATCATAAAGAACATTATCGCAGGGCAGAGGAAAAACAGCAGAATGAGAAACATTGTGCTGGCGGGAAATTGGCGCTCCCCCAAAAATAAAAACCCCACAACTGCTCCGACTGCGATTACCACAGACCATAATAGCCAGTTGTTCATAGTGCTCTTGTGTTGCTTATCGTGATCACCCATGATGCTCTCCCAAGTTTCGATATGTGACTGGTTGCTGCCCGCCACGAAGGCCTGACGCCAAGAAGCTACAGTTCGTAAATCTCAAACCCCTTGGTCGCCGACCCGGCAGCATTTGCCACCGGGGTCGGCTGGATAGACTCAACTAATTTCAGGGCAGTTCTTTTACAGAGCTGATTGCGGTTCAATTATCATCCCGCATCATCCCATCCATCATCTTCTGCATCATGTCCATACCATGTTGCATGCTCTCCATGTGCACTTGCATGAGCTCAGCGCGCCGTTCAGGATTCTCCTCCTGGCGGATTTCCTCCATCGTGGTCTTCATCCCCTGCATGTGCTCCTGCATAGCAGTCTTTTGCTCCTCGTTCATCATATTCATCATGCCATCCTGCATCATCGAGCAATGTCTGCTGTTGCCAGACTCTCCAGCTTCACGCTCTTCAGAATCCTGGGCAAACACAGGCACCGCCAGCACCAGCGCAGTAGCGCCGAAAACAGTAGATAGTTTCATCTCTTCCTCCTGAAAATTTTCAGTTTCGGTTAAGTCATCGTATTGGGTGACGACTTTTCATTAAGACTGATCTGCCAGAGATTTCACGCTCGCATAAATCTCACTGGAACCATCCTTTTTTAGCAGCAAAATATCGTAAGGCGTGAATTTACCGCCCGCCTCCATGCCCGGACTGCCCAACGGCATGCCGGGTACTGCCAGTCCAAGCGCCCCGGCTGGTTTCTGCGTCAGGAACTGCTCAACATATTTCGCCGGCACATGGCCTTCAAAGACGTAACCTTCTGCTGAGACGGTGGTGTGGCAGGACTGGTGGACGGGCTTGATGCCCAGACTCGTCTTTTTGGCATTGAGATCCTGCGGATGATGAACTTCGGTGCTGAAGCCATGCTTGTCCATGTGCTCCAACCAGCCCGCGCAACAGCCACAGGATGGATTCTTGTAGACCCCGAGCGTATTGACGGGCCCGATCTCAACGACCACCTGCCCCCCTGCTTCCGGGCGAACAGCCATAAATTCAACTTCCGATCCCTCCTGTAGTTGTGACATGTCCACGTCCTCGGCCACATCGAACGTCATGGTCATCGGCGGCCATTGCCACTGCGCAATGGCCTCATGAGCTAGCGTCACTTTTCGGTTTTCCTTCTCCATACCGACGACAGTTCCTCGGCCTTTGACCGGCTCCCCGCTCTCGGTGTCATTGTCTGTCATGGGCATCGACATCTCTTGAGGCGCCGCCTGTGCGAGCATCATTCCGCGGCGAGTCTCCGACGAGAGAGTCTCTTTGTCCGGCATGACCGACAGGTGCGCCTGCGCCTGTAGAGTGCCAGACACAGCAGAGCCGATACCGAGTAATCCCATGGCCGTAAATAAACAAAGCTTTTTCATTTGCATCTCCATTTCAGGTTATCAAACATCAAAAAGTAGTCCTGCTTTCTCTTTCGTCCATTCACTTGTGAAGCTGCGCGCGCAATAGCCATTTCTGCCACAAAAAGTAGACCGCAGGCAGCACAAGCAGAGTCAGCACCAGGGTGCTGATCATGCCGCCTACCATCGGTGCAGCGATCCGTTTCATGATTTCGCCGCCGGTGCCGTGCCCTTGCATGATCGGCAACAGACCTGCCGTGATTGCAGCGACCGTCATCACAATGGGTCGTAGTCGTTGCAGCGCGCCTGCGGCTATCGCCTCACGTAGTCCTTCTACTGACGCACCGCCGTTTTCTTGTGCCTGTTCAAGATAACGGGCCCGGTACTGGTTCAGGTAAATAAGCATGATCACGCCGATCTCAACCGCAACACCCGCCAGTGCGATGAACCCGACGGCGACGGCAACCGACAGATCAAAGGCTAGCCACCACAGCAACCAGCTGCTGCCGGCAATTGCCATTGGCAGCGTAGCCATGATGATCAATACTTCACCCAGCCGTCGAAACGCCAGGTACAATAGAAAGGCAATGATAAGTAGAGTCAACGGTACCACCAGCGTCAGCCTTTCTTTGGCGCGTTCCATGTATTCATACTGACCGGACCAGGTCAGCGAATATCCGGCTGGCAATTCCAGATTCTCCGCCAGGTGTTGCTGTGCGGCCTGGACGTAGGAGCCAATATCGCGCTCAGCGATATCCACGTAGACCCAACCGGTCGGTCGCGAATTCTCGCTTTTGATCATCGGTGGTCCGTCTTCTATTTCTATCTGTGCCACATCACCCAAGCGAATGCGCTCGCCTTCTGACGTCAATACGGGCAAGTCCCTGATGGTATCGATAGAGCCGCGAACTTTCTGCGGATAACGCACGTTGATCGGGAAGCGCTCAAGCCCTTCAATGGTTTCGGAGACGTTCATGCCGCCAATCGCAGAAGAAATAACCGCCTGCACGTCGTTGATATTCAAACCATGGCGGGCAGCTGCCGCCCGATCAATGTCCACGGTGACATAACGTCCCCCAGCAACGCGCTCGGCAAACACGCTTGCCGTCCCCTGTACCTGCGGCAGTAGTGCTTCAATATCTGCACCAACGCTCTGTATCACAGGCAGGTCAGGGCCCCCGATCTTGATCCCTACCGGCGTCTTGATACCGGTGGCCAGCATATCGATGCGGGTCTTGATCGGCATGACCCAGGCATTGGTGACGCCCGGTAGATCCACCGTGCGCTGGATCTCCTCACGGATGCTCTCGATGGTCATGCCCTCACGCCACTCCGACTCAGGCTTGAAGCGTATGATGGTCTCTATCATGCTCAGGGGCGCCGGGTCAGTAGCTGTATCGGCACGCCCGATTTTGCCGAACACCTGTGCTACTTCGGGTACAGACTTGATCAGGCGATCTGTCTGCTGCAGCAATTGTGTTGCCTCACCAATGGACAAGCCCGGCCGGGTGGTGGGCATGTACATCCAATCCCCTTCATCCAGTGGCGGCATGAACTCTGACCCGAGTCGGGACAGTGGCCAGATTGCTGATGTCATCACCAGGATGCCAGCGGCGACCATCACCCATGGCGCACGCATGACCAGCCTGATCACGGGCCGGTAAATCCAGCTCAGAAGTCGATTCACCGGATTTCTGTTCTCAGGCATGATTTTGCCTCGGATCAGATAGCCCATCAGTACCGGTACAACGGTTATCGACAGAATAGCGGCGGCAGCCATCGCGTAAGTCTTGGTGAACGCCAGCGGTGCAAACAGCCGCCCCTCCTGTGCCTCCAGCGTGAACACCGGCAGAAAGCTGAAGGTGATGATCAGCAGCGAGAAAAACAGGGCCGGACCCACTTCGGCAGAGGCTTTCGCAATAACACCCCAGCGGTCGGTTTTTGCCTTTTCGGGATCATGCTCCAGATGTTTGTGCACGTTCTCGATCATCACAATAGCGCCATCGACCATCGCGCCAATGGCAATGGCGATACCGCCCAGCGACATGATGTTGGCGTTAAGATCCTGGCCGCGCATGATCAGCAGTGCCGCCAATATCCCAAGCGGCAGTGTGGCAATGGCAACCAGTGATGAGCGCAAATGGAATAAAAACAGCGCGCAGATAAAAGCGACCACCGCAAACTCTTCAAGCAGCTTGGTGTATAGGTTATCGACCGACCTGCCAATCAGCTCTGAGCGATCATAGGTGGGAACAACCTCCACCCCGTCCGGCAGGCTTCCCTGTAGTTCAGCCAGCCTTTGTTTCACGGCGGCGATGGTGGCCTGGGCATTCTCACCAGAACGCATGACAATAATGCCACCGGCAACTTCGCCTTCCCCGTTCAGATCCGCGACACCCCGGCGCAACTGGGGACCAGTCTGCACCTGGGCAACATCGCCCAACAGCACCGCAGTACCGTCCTGTGTCACTTTCAGGGGGATCGCCCGCAGGTCCTCCAGACCCTCGACATAACCTGTCGCCCTGACCATGAACTCCGTTTCCGCCATCTCGATGACAGACCCGCCCACTTCCTGGTTGCCGGTCCGAATCGCCTGGTTCACAGCGGACAAGGTCAGGCCATAGGCGCTCAGGCGATCCGGATCAACAATCACTTGATACTGCTTGACCATACCACCGACGGAGGCAACCTCCGACACCCCTGCCACGGTTTGCAGCTCGTACTTCAGGAACCAGTCCTGGATTGCGCGTAGTTGCGACAGGTCACGCTGATTGGTTCTGTCCACCAAGGCATACTCATAGACCCAGCCTACGCCGGTGGCGTCCGGGCCAAGCGCCGGCGTTACGCCGGGGGGCAAGCGGGAACTGACCTGGCTCAGATATTCCAGCACCCGGCTACGGGCCCAGTAGGGATCCGTATCGTCATCGAAAATGATGTAGACGTAGGAGTCGCCGAAAAAAGAATAACCTCGCACTGTCTCCGCACCGGGCACCGAAAGCATGGCCGTGGTCAGCGGATAGGTAACCTGATCCTCGACAACCTGTGGCGCCTGGCCGGCAAACGGGGTACGGATGATAACCTGCACATCAGACAGGTCAGGTAAGGCATCGACCGGCATGGTGCGCAGATTCAAAAGACCAGCAATGGTCAACAGGAGGGCGGCAACCAGCACCAGCCCGCGATTGCGCAGGGAGGCGCGAATGACAGCTTCAATCATTGCGTGTCCCCTTGTGTTGGCATCCCAGCCCGGCGCAGCTCAGTGATACTGTAACCGCCATCAGGCATCGGCATGAAATCGAATTCGATCTCATCGCCTTCAGCGAAGCTCGACAGGTCTATGGTTGGCATGGTTTGGAACCCCATGGTCATTGGCGGCCAATTGAGGGCGGGTATGGGACCGTGGCTTAGCGTCACTCCATTGTCGTTGATGCTCTGAATAGTGCCGATCCCGGTCAAGGTTTCCGGTTCTGTTTCAGCGTTTTCATCCTGACTATCGGACTGTTCAGGGTCAGACTCAACCGCATTAAGTCGCGCCATGGCCTGTTCGCCGTTCGCTTCAGAGTCCAGCAAAAACTGACCCGAAGTGACGATCTCCGTGCCATCGCTCAGTCCGGCCAGAATTTCAATCCGATCGCCGCTGACAACACCGGTGCGAACCGGCTGCACATTAAAGCGACCATTGCCCGCCGCAGTCAATACACGGGCACCCTGGCCGGACCGAATGACGGCTTCCCTTGGCACACTGATAATATCCGGACGTGGCGGCCCTTCGACCCGGACGCTGGCGAACATGTTGGGTTTCAGCCTGTGCCCGGGATTGTTAAGTGCCAACCGCAGACGCAGACTTCGGGTGACGGGGTCAAGTTCGGGATAGACAAGTGCCACCTGGCCCTGCCACGTTTCGCCAGGGAAGGCTGGAAATTCGGCAGTGACCGGCAGCCCCAATTCCATCCAGGGCATCGTGGTTGCCGGTACCTCAACATCTATCCATATCTGGTTGAGTGAGGCCAACGTCAAGATGTTATTGGTGGGCGTCACATAACTGCCTTCACGCGCACCAATGCCTGACACCACTGCGTCTGATGCAGCGCGATAAGCAAGCCGAGCACTGACTTCATTATTGCTGGCGAGCTCTGCCACTTGCTCCCGTGTCACCCCAAGCGCAAGCAGTCGCTCCTCGGCCGCTCTGCGCAGAGACGAATTTCCGGCAGCATTCAGGTATTCGCGCTGAGCGCTGACCAGTCGCGGTGCAAAAAGCTCATACAGGATTTGGCCCGCTTCGACACGATCACCGACGCTAGCAACATTGAACTGCTCCAGCCATCCTTCGGCCCGGGGATGCAGCATCTGGATAGTTGATTGATCCCACGCGGTATAACCAACTGCGTCAACTTGCTGTCGGAATTCACCCGATGTTGCCATCCCCAGACGCACGCCCAGATTCTGCTGCACAGTAGGGGAGATTGAGACATCGGCGCCATCGTCACCTCCCTCATAGACCGGCACCAGATCCATACCCATGGGAGAGAGACCGGGCTCATCCCGTCTATAATCAGGATCCATCGGGGCTACCCAATACAGAGGTTGTCTTGATGCCGAAGTTGTCTGTGATTCAGTCATGCCGTCTTGTTCAGGCATCAAAAAAATATAGATGGCCAAGCTTGCCAGCACTGCTGCAACAACCCCGCCAATAAGCATGTTTCGTTGACTCATGATTCTTCTCTCTTCATTAGATTCAATAATATTTATAAGGACGCAGGATCAAGAGGCCAGAGCTGTCCGCCGACCAATCGATCAATTTCAGCGTGCGCCTGGTACTGGCTGGCCAGGGAATTGGATAGCAATAACCGCGCTTCCAGCAGGGCCTGCTCTGCCTGAATGACATTGGAGAAGTCTGCGATGCCTTGCTGATAGTCAGACTGCGACGCCGCGAGAGTTTGAGTTGCCTTGGGTATCAACTGATCACGGGCCAGTTCAATTGCATGATGCGCCTCCCTTGCCCAGGACAGCTGCTGCGCAAGCTCGGATAGCAGCTGGTTCCTCAGGTAATTGATGTCTGATTGCGCGCTGTTGTAGCGATAATCCGACGCTGCTTTACGTGCTGATCGTTTGCCGAAATCCAGTGGTATGTTCACCGACACACCTACCTGGAGACGCAGATTACTGGCGTTCCACAACTCGTTGTAGCCCACATTGACCTGTACATCAGGGTAGTCATTTTTATACGTCAGGGCGCGATCAGCCCGCGCGGCATCCACATCGGCCCGAGCCGATTGCAGCGCAGGATGTGCTTGCTCCAACCAGTTTCTTAGTATTTCCTCGGATGGCAACGCCGGGGGCCGGGGTTCGCCTTGAGCGGCGGCGATCTCAGCAATTGCTGGACGATTGCGTAACGCGTTAATACGCGCCCTGATGCGTTCCAATTGCTGTTCAAGAACGATGCCACGATGATCAGCCCGGATCTGAGCCGTTTGCACCTGAAGCAGATCCTGTTGCAGGCCGGCGCCGCTGGCGTATTGGGTCTCAATCACGTTCTCCAGCTCTGTAAGCAGCCTCTGCTGTTCACGGTTGATGGTTAACGCCTGGTGAACATCCCACCAGCTTGCCCAATGCAAACGGCCAGCTGCGATCAATTGCAGTTGCAGATCATCTGTTGAAAAGTGCGCCGCAGCACTTTGCGCCTGCGCCAATTCCGTGCGCAATTGGCGCTTACCCGCCCACGGGATATTCTGGCTGAGTTGAATAACCTGGCGCACCCCCAAGGCATTTCCCAAGGCGCTGGGGATGTTCTGTCCAATGGTTGCCGGTGCCACCGAGTAGCTGACTCGGGGATCGTCAAGCGCGCCGGCATTGACGATTTCCTCGTTGCGGGCAAGCGCTTCCAAACGCTGAGCAGCCAGACCGGGGTTTAGCTGGAGGATGTCCTGAATCAGTTCCTCGGACGTAAGGCCTTCGGTCTCTTGTGCGGCTACTGGCAAGAAAACGAGTGAGGCCGCCAGCGCAAGTAAAAGCAGGCCGGACTTAAATCCGGAAACGAAAAATAATCTGATCCGTGTTTGAGGATAATGCATTGTTGAACTCCGATGTTGAACAAAAAGCAGGTCCGGCAGGAATATCCTGCCAGTCTGACTTGGTCACAAATACGGAGTGCTGTTAAATGCGGTAGCGCTGGGTTGCCTGGTAAACAGGCAGAGGGGTGGGGAGATGCTCACCATTGGCTGAGGCAAAAGATGTACTGACGCGCGGAACGCGCAGAACGGTGAGCATAAGCAGTGCAATGGCTGGCGTCAGGTCTTGTAATCCCTGTTTATCTTTCACCAACACATGGTCGTTACCCGGGTCGGCATCGGCCTCGGGCGATGGCTTGATCTGCAGCGATGCCTTCAGAGTGAAGCAATTATCCGTAGGCATTCCGGCGGAATCTGGCACCTGGATTTCCGGGCTGTTCTGCCTGACAAGGCAGCATTCATGCACAGGTTCCTGCATGTCGGGCATATCGGGCATCATCGTGCAAGCGAAAGCTGACTGAACGTTCAGCAGTAGACTGGCCACAAAAAGCCATGTCAATAATTGGTATATATTTCGATTGCGATGTTTGATCATAACGGCAACGTTTAATTTAAACTTGACATGTGGGAAATCGACATATCAGGCCTGCCAGAATACATTTATCAGCAACAGATGTAAAGCTAGCACGTTACCCACTGGTGTAAAACTGACATGTAGCCTGCTGGTCGTGACATTCACAGCAGGCTCGGGGCACGTCATCCAATGTCAGAGTCCCGGGAGTCTGTTCTGACTCCGTTTCCTGGGCCACACGCTCATTCAAGCCCAGGGTGGCGCCCTAGGGTTCTGTGAAAATGCACCCGCTATGGCGGCGGCGCCGTTGTCAATAATGGCAATATGGAGAGGCCATTTATTTGCACGCTTACTCTACACTAGGCCACCAAAGCCGCTTTTTCTTCGGGTGTGTATCGTAGGCTGCGCTGAACCCCGTCGGCTAAGGGGTGGTGTTCGGTTTAGCAGGAGCAACTACATCATACTGTGGTATTCCTTCGTGCAGCGACGCAATCAGGGGGCAAGAGACATTGCCCTGCTGCGCGTGGCATTGACCGACCATTTCACTCAACACCGTCTCAATCCGCTTCAGTCTGGTGATCTTCTCTTGTACGCGCTGTAACTTGTGCTCGGCAAGAGCACTGGCTTCCTGACAGTGAGCGCCGTCCTCCAGCCGAAGCAGGTCGCTGATCTCATTGAGACTGAAGCCCAACTCTTTCGCCGTTTTCACGAACATCAACCGGTCTATATCGGTGGAATCATATCGGCGAATGCCACCCAGCGGTCGATCTGGCTTCTTTAACAGGCCTCGACTCTGATAGTAGCGGATTGTTTCAATATGTACGTCAGCAGCTTTAGCCAGGCCGCCGATGGTCATTGTAATTAATTTGTTCTGCATGGCATTGACTCCGTATCCAACTACGGATGTAACTTTAGCCTAGTGAAGAAAATCATGAAAGGAGCAAGCATCATGTCAATGTCGAATTCAGGGCGTGTCCCCCTAGCTGCGGGAGGTATTGCTGCGCTTTTGGCCTCGGCCTGCTGCCTTGGGCCCCTGGTGCTGATTACGCTGGGAATTTCCGGCGCCTGGATTGGTAACCTGGTGGCCTTGGAGCCCTACCGCCCGCTCTTCATCGGCATTGCAATTGTGGCTTTGCTCTTCGCGTGGCGCCGAGTCTTTCGACCACCACAGAAGTGCGCGCCGGCAGAGGTATGCGCCGTGCCTCGTGTCCGCGCGGCCTACAAGGTGGCTTTTTGGGTCGTATCGGTGCTGGTACTGATTGGCCTGGTATTCCCTTACGCTCTTCCACTGTTCTATTAATAGGAGATTTTCCCATGAAAATGCGATTCATTATGCTCTTGTTCATAACCCTGCTTAGCACGCCCGCCTGGGCTGCGCTGCAGACCGTGACACTTTCGGTGCCCGGCATGACCTGCCCTACTTGTCCGATTACCATCAAGGTGGCTCTAGGCCAAGTGGAAGGCGTCTCGCAGATCGACGTGGACTATCGAGAACGTGAAGCCGTGGTCACCTTCGACGACGCCCAGACATCCGTGGCGGCGTTGACCGAAGCCACCACCAACGCCGGCTTTCCATCGACCCTCAAATCCACGAACGCGAATGACAACGACTCATCTCAGTAAGGAAAGCCCTCATATGAGCGATAACAAAACCCTGCATATTGCGGTGATCGGCAGCGGCGGGGCGGCCATGGCGGCAGCCCTGAAGGTGGCCGAACGCGGAGCACGCGTTACCCTGATCGAGCGAGGCACCATCGGCGGCACCTGCGTGAATGTCGGCTGCGTGCCCTCGAAGATCATGATCCGCGCCGCGCATATAGCGCATCAGCGAAAGGAAAGCCCCTTCGACGAGGGATTGAGCGCCCGCGCACCTGTGGTGGATCGGGCGAAACTGCTCCAGCTACAGCAGGAACGTGTCGACGAGCTGCGTGATGCCAAGTATCAGCGGATTTTGCGCGACCACTCAGGCATCACGGTCCTGAACGGTGAGGCCCGCTTTCTCGATGCCAATCACCTGGCGGTCAGGCTGAATGAAGGTGACGAGCAGAGCGTCCGCTTCGATTGTGCTTTCATCGGCACTGGCGCCCGCCCGGCGGTGCCGCCGCTACCAGGGCTGGCTGAAACGCCCTACCTGACTTCCACCAGCGCAATGACACTGGAGGCTTTGCCAGAACGGTTGATTGTAATCGGCGCCGGATTTGTCGCTTTGGAGCTGGCTCAGGCTTTTGCCCGACTGGGTAGCCAGGTCACTGTCCTGGCCCGCAGCCATCTACTATCCAGTGAAGACCCTGCAATCGGCGAGGCCATTGAGGCAGCGTTCAAGCGCGAAGGCATAGAGGTGCTCAGGCAGACACAGGCCAGCCGTGTGGAATACACCGACAATGAATTTAGTCTCCACACCAGCGCTGGCACCCTGCGGGCAGATCAACTGTTGGTGGCCACCGGACGGACCCCCAATACCGAGGCCCTGAACCTGGAGGGTATCGGCGTGGAAACCTCCCGTGGTGCGATCCAGGTGGACGAACAACTTCAAACCACGGTCCCCGGTGTCTATGCCGCCGGTGACTGCACCGGTCAGCCGCAATTTGTTTACGTCGCCGCTGCCGGAGGCAGTCGGGCTGCTGTCAACATGACGGGAGGCAAGACAATCCTGGACCTCAGCGCCATGCCAGCCGTGATGTTTACCGACCCTCAGGTGGCCACCGTTGGCCTGACAGAAGCCGAGGCAATCAATCGAGGCTTCACCGTGGATACGCGTGTGCTGGATCTGGAGAATGTACCGCGCGCGCTGGTCAATTTCGACACCAATGGTTTAATAAAGATGGTGGCCGATCGCGACTCAGGAAAGTTGCTGGGTGTGCAGGCGGTAGCGGGAGACGCCGGTGAACTGATTCAGACGGCGGTCATGGCGCTGCGCGCGGGAATGACGGTGCAGGCTATCGGTGATGAGATGTTTCCTTATTTGACCATGGTGGAAGGCCTCAAGCTTTGCGCTCAGACGTTCACCAAGGATGTTAAACAGCTATCTTGTTGCGCTGCGTAGGAGAGTGTACGAGGTTGCATGAAATCATCCTTGAAATCGGTAATAAAGGAAGACAGTATGTTCAATAACTTGTCTAACATGATAGTCCGCATTGGTGACAAAGCTGGCTTTAGCGGGGCCCTGGTTGCAGGAATAGGATGTTCCGCGTGTTTCCCCGCACTGGGCGCTATAGGCGCGGCTTTGGGCTTAGGATTTCTCAGTCAGTGGGAATCGGTACTCGTGAGCTGGGTCATTCCGCTCATAGCCGTTCTGGTGATGGTCGTCAATGTGTTGGGGTACTTCAGTCACGGGCAGTGGCCTCGTGCAGCGCTGGGGTTGATTGGCCCGATATTAATATTGATCGGAGCCATAACGATGAGTGAATGGTATTTCTATCCGGGGCTTGGATTCATGCTGGGTGTCTCGGTCTGGGATATGGTTTCAGCCCGAAATAAACGATGTGAACCGAAAAACACGGGGGGCAGGTGCGAGCACAACGAGGAGAAAACAGGTGACTGACCAAACGTATGATTTAGTCGTGATTGGCACCGGCACTGCCGCCACCGTCACCGCGTTTGGTTGCCGCAAAGCCGGTCGGTCGGTAGCCATCAATGACCATCGGCCTTATGGTGGCACCTGCAGGCTGCGCGGCTGTGACCCGAAGAAGAAGCTGATCGCGGCCACCGAGGTAATCGATGGCTACGAGCGCATGAAATGACACTCCGCTGAAGTCGCCAATCTTCGGAAAAGCTCATAGAACGAAAACTGGAGGAACTATGACTAAGATGTTCGAGAAGCTGTTTTTTCTAATGCCAGGACTCTTAATGCCCACTCTTATTCTTGCCCAAGAGCCCGATCGCATGGGAGATGGCATGATGGAAGGCTGCATGATGCCGGGCATGGGTATCTTCATGGCAGTTATCTGGGTTTTTCTGATTGTTCTGCTGGTGGTTGCCATCTTGGCACTGATCAAATATTTAAGGAAAAAGTGATAAGCTGGAAAAGTATCTACTGGCGCATTGGGTTGAACGCTATAACGCGACTCATCCACATAAGGGCCTTGAAATGAAATCGCCACGCGAATATCGTGTGCTATCGATGGAGATATCACAATCATGTTGGCAGCCTGATAAGCAATTGAGCGAGCACATTTCAAAGTTCTCTGCTGCCCACTAAGCTGTAGCAATGCCAATCTAGCCGTTGATTTCCTTTGAACGTATCTACGAAACAGCGACCCAGCAATAGGGGCTTAGTTTCAAAGCAAGCGCAGCACTGATCGTGTTGCCCAGAAAACAACCCCTGCCATCAGATAAGGAGTTATAACTGAATCTGGTGTTCAGAGAGGTTGAAAAGAAGCGACGTATCTGGTTGATTTGTTGTCGCCAAACAAGTCAATCAACACGAGGAATACGCCGCTATGGACAAGAGTAACGTTGTTGGGTTTGCAGGTCGAGAGAAGAATGCCGATCCGTTGACACAATTACTTCGTCAAGGTGCCCGAGATTTGATTCAACAGGCCGTAGAAGCCGAGTTGTCAGAGTATTTACAACAATTCACAGAACGACGACTGGAAGATGGCCGTGCCGCAGTTGTGCGCAATGGCTACCAGCCGGAGCGCGACATTCAGACGGGGATCGGGCCTGTGACCGTCAAGGTGCCGAAGATTCGCGCCAAAGATGGTAAACCGGTCACCTTTCGCTCAGCGCTGGTACCGCCGTATGTGCGCAAGACGCGTTCGCTGGAGGCTGCTCTGCCGTGGCTGTATCTGAAAGGCGTCTCGACGGGCGAGATGGACAATGCATTGCAAGTGCTGGTGGGCCCCGAAGCCAAAGGCTTGTCCGCCAGTACCGTGGCCCGGCTGAAACGCCAGTGGGCACAGGAATATAGCGCCTGGCGACAATCCCGGCTGGACAGCGATCGTTGGGTGTATCTGTGGGCTGATGGTATCTACAGTGGCCTGAGGGCCGAGGATACCAAGCTGTGTGCGCTGGTGATCATTGGTGTTAATGAACGCGGTCAGAAGCATTTTTTGGCCATTGAGGACGGTGTTCGCGAGTCGACACAGAGTTGGCGTGAGGTGTTGCTTGATCTGAAAGCCAGGGGAATGAATACACCCAAGCTGGCCGTTGGTGACGGAGCGATGGGGTTTTGGTCGGCGTTGGATGAGGTGTACGGTGCGACCCGGCAGCAACGGTGCTGGATGCACAAAACAGCCAATGTGCTGAACACGGCCCCCAAGTCAGTACAAGCGAAGATGAAGCAGGCGCTTCATGATATCTGGCAGGCGGCCACGCGAAATGAAGCCGAGGCGGCTTTTGAGAAGTTTGAGCGCATGTACGAGCCAAAGTATCCGAAAGCGGTGCAGTGTTTACACAAAGATCGTGATGAACTGATGGCGTTTTATGATTTTCCTGCCAAGCACTGGCAGAGTTTGAGAACGACCAATCCTATCGAGTCGACATTCGGTACGATCCGTCACCGGACGAAGCGATCAAAGGGCTGTCTAAGTCGAGACGGTATGTTGCACATGATCTACAAGTTGGGGGAATGTGCCCAGAAGAAGTGGCGCAAGCAGCGCGGGTTTAATTACCTGGCCAAGGTGGTCCAGGGTGTGAAGTTCAAGGATGGTGAAGAGGTGATAACAGCTGACCAGAAAGTCGCTTGATCAAATGTCTGAACACCAGATTTGACAATAACTCAGTTCATTTGTGAAATAGGGAATGAGCTTGCAAATCAGAAAAAAACTATTCCATCTGTTAACCAATCCAATTATGGGATGAGATTGTTTTGTGCGGCAGAGATAAATGCCGCCTTTCAGTAAGTCTGGAAAAAGGAGCTCTAATAATTGAAGAAGAGAGAATAACTAGGCGAGGCTTCCGTGACAGATATCGAACTTATTCGAAAAATATAAAAAAGCATAAAGAATAGAGTGTCTGGAATAGACTGTATGTCACTGAATTGTAGGATTAATGGTTTTAGCCAAAGCTGTGGATCTAATGGGAAGTGGTTTGACTTCACAGCAACGGAGAGAATGGGTATGTTTGGTCCGTACTCAATGATTTTCTCTAGAGTCGTTAAGCATACTGGACATCATTAGTCATTCTAAGTATATGAAAACGATCTGCTAAGAACAAACAGTGTCGGACTGATTTTTCATAATCTATTGGTATGTGCTCCATAAACCCATTGTGATAACTCGAGTTCTCTGTTTTTTAGGCATAGTCCAGTAGTATTTGATCAAGCCCGGTATCTTAAGGGCAACAAGCCCAGGGTATTAGCACAAATTCAGTGGCTTTATTCTGCTCACCAATCTTCTCTGTGTGTAGATTCGGTAAACATAGAATATCTGTCTTAATCATGTGCGCTTCCTCTTCCGTGCTCTGGGTTTGTCGGGTTGGAGCAAAGAGGTGATTTTTTGATACTGCTCAAAGAGGAATGCGACACGCTCGGATTCGGTTATCCATGAGCGTTTCCCGCCGCTAGCGACATACGCTGAGTCAACAGCTCTGTCGAGTACTTGGTGCGCTTTCACAAGTGAATAGGGCATGCTCAGAGGGTCGTAGAGATCAGTTAGTGTTGCGTCGTGAAACTTCGCACGTGCATCAAGGACACCTTGTGCGGCTGCGATGATCGCTTTTTTATGCTTACTTTGGGCATCAGTTGGCCAAGGGAAGTTGTTGTAGACAATTTCATTTGTGTACCGGTAGTCGCTTTTTATTCGTCCGCACACGGCTCTAACCCATGCCATGTGCATTGCGGATGAGAGTACTCCAAAGTGAAATGGGGTCGCGTCTGAGATCACTAAATTTGCATCTCCGGCAATCGATTCAGGAGATATAAAACCAATCGGAATGTATGCGCGACGCTCGGAGGAGTGCCTAGGAACTAACAGGTAATCAGATTCTGGTTGGCGGATTTCACCGAATAATGAGGGGATTGTCGCGAGTTTTCGAGTAGCGGCTCGTTTGCTGTCTAGACGATAATGCTTAACAGCATCGACCCGAGCACGAATTTCAGGAAGCGTTGCCAAAGCGCCAGGCGGCAAGGCTTTCAGCCAAAGACACCAGCGCGACATTCCATTGAGAAACTCCCTGGCTCCTAAGAACTTACGTATCCATAATGCTGCATTTGGTTCAGCGGCAATTAAAGCATTACGTTCTTCATCGTTGAGCAGCAAATGCCCGCCATCATTCGCCATTGAACCAAAAGATATTGGTGGAACTGCGGATATTGGCGTACGACGACTTGTGATCAATACATCTGGAGCATCTACTAGATAAGCGTTGATTCGCTTAGATGAAATCTTTTGAGGTTCTCCCGAAATGTTGTGGTAATCAAAAATTGTAGGTGTTTTGGAAACTTTCTTGCCGAATCCTATAATTACACAATGAACGGCAGCAACTCCTTTTGCCTCATTACTCCATCGAAAAGTGCGGTGGGCAAAGTGGATATTCAGTCCATGGCTTTGTAGCTGGCTCCACATGAGGCTGACTTGTTCACCTTGTGAAATCGAGTTGGTAGAAACGAATGCGCAAGTAGTGTTCTCCTTAATATACCGTGCAGCCTTTACATACCAGGCAGCCACAAGGTCAAGCTCTTTTGCTCCTTTGCTATCTCTGTACAGCGCAGCGAGATCCGCTTTTTGTTCATCGCTTTGGTGCTGTTTGCCGAGAAATGGAGGATTACCAAACACGTAGGTACACTGTGTTGCAGGTACAATTGATTCCCAATCGAGCCGTAGCGCATTGCCGTGCACCACATTGGCTGATTTCACCAAAGGAATGCGGACTAAGGCTTGTCCGAATGCGTTGCCGACTAGCAAGTTCATTTGATGGTCGATGAGCCACATAGCCACGCGAGCGATTTGGGCAGGCCATTCCTCGATTTCGATGCCATGAAACTGATCCACATCCACTTTTACGTACTGAGCCACCGCATCCATCGAAAGTTGTTGCTGATCTGATCCATACAGTCTCTTAATGACTTTCAGTTCTAGTAGACGTAATTCGCGATAACTGATGACTAGGAAATTGCCACAACCGCAAGCCGGGTCGAAGAAGTTGAGACTACTTAGCTTCTTGTGAAAAGCAATCAACTTGGTTTTCTGCGTTTTGATGCGCTCGAATTCATTCCACAAATCATCCATAAACAGAGGCCCGATGACCTTTTGAATGTTCTGCTCGCTTGTGTAATGAGCGCCTAGATTACGTCGCACATTGGAGTCCATTATTCCCTGGAATAGTGAACCAAATATAGCCGGGCTGATGCCACCCCAATCCAACTCACAACAATTCAGCAGAATCTCGCGCATGCCCTTATCAAAACTAGCTAGGGATAGGTATTCCTCAAACAATCGTCCATTCACATAAGGGAAGGCAGCAATTTGCTCATCCAAGTTTTTTAGACGTTTTTCTGGCGGAGTGTTAAGTATTTGGAAAATCTGGTTGATACGTGGTGCTAAGTCAGAGCCATCCTCTGACGTGCGGACGCGAATGAAATCTTCGAACGAGCTGCGAGGCATAAATATACCTGTGTCATCCGCGAAAAGGCAGAACAGAATGCGGACCAAGTACACCTCTAGCTCGTGGCCTTCATAACCTACGTCTCGCAGTGCATCGTGCAACTGGGCTAGTTTCTGAGCGGCCTTGATGTTTACTGGGTCTTGTGCCTTGTATTCCCGTGTTTCATAGCCTGCAATGAAGCTGAACAGTGAGAGATTCTTTGGTAAGTCAGATAACGGAAACTCGGTGCTTTCCCCTGTGTCGAGATTCCTAATTCGAAAGTGGTTAAAGTCAGAAACGATGACGTATCGAGGAAGCTCTTTGTCGCTTAGACCCGGAAAGTAATCCGTAGCCTGGTCGTAAGCCGAATCGAGGTTCTTGCCAAGGGACTTGTGTTCAGCCAACAACATGCCGGGCCAGAACAGGTCGATGAAACCGTCATGCCCATTCGCTTTCTTGACATGCTTTTCAAATGAGGCGAGACGACGGCGGCTGACCCCGAAGACTTGAAAAAAAGCATCCCAAAAACTTTTGGCTTCAGCATTCTCAGAGGACTCATCTTCCCATTCGCGTACAAATGTGACTGAGCGATCCCTGATCTCGTTCCATGATAAAGGCATGTGTCACCTATTTCGTGCGCGGGTAAAATATATAACGTCCCATCATCTACGATGATTGTCACATGAGCTGTTTGCATAGTCAATTAAGTCCTATGAGGTCCTATAATATGTTGTAGTGAGGCCACGCTCTGTTCCGGATACTCATAAACAATAACTGGTATAGTAAACGCATCATTACTGATTATTACTGATTTTGGCGAATCTTCAGAAACACTAGTAAATCTGACGTAAAAAGTCTCCTGTGAATTTAACTTATAAGGAGACACAGAAATGCCCAATAACATCCCGCCCTTGTTGGAAGAATCTCAAAAAATTGCTGATGAGCTTGCAAAAGCAATCGCTTCGTCAGTAGTTCATGAGCCCCCTCTTCTGATTGCTGACCAGCTAATCAAGGTGGTTGCTTCGTTTTTGGAAAATCAGCCCACTTCAAATCCCACAAACCGTTTAGTTCGCTGGCCTGAAGTTCAAAAACGGACTGGGCTATCCCGTAGTCATATCTACAACCTGATTGCGAAAGGTTTGTTTCCTGCTCCACTGAAACTTGTGCCAGGTGGGCGAGCGTCTGCTTTTGTTGAGTCAAAAGTAGATGAGTGGATGCGCCAGCGTATCGAAGCATCAAATAGCTCGAAAGCGGCTTAAGGAGGGGCTATGAATAACCAAGAAAAAACCCGGCTGGAGGGCCGGGTTTCTCTGAAAGATTTATCAAATAGCAGGGGCAAAACTGCTGGCATTAATTCTACGGATCGTAAGAAAAAAGGCAAGCTTGATTCGATTCTGGAGGTCTTCGCAACGGGGGAAAGACTTCATCGGTTTCAGGCTGAAAAATTAGGGGATCATGTGCTGAACACGACAGTCAGCGATCTTCAGAAACGTAATGGAGTTCACTTCAAACGCAGGGAAGTCAAAGTACCAAATCGCTTCGGTGAAAAAACTCGAGTGAAGGAATACTGGCTCGAAGGTGAGCATCTTGAGAAAGCTCGGAAGATAACCGGGCTGGACGGAGGGCAGGCAGCATGAGTGCAAATGTTCTTCGCATGGGTGAGTATCAGGACAGCGCTTGTGCTGTTGTCGAAGGGATACGGCCCCTAGTTCCAGATGGAGCTTACCAACTTGCTTACATCGACCACCGAACCATGTTGTTCCGCAAGGCGGCCAAAGTTGTCATACGCTTCAGAGTTGTTGATCAAGGCCCGTACTTCGGCATGGTGCTTGAGCGGTTCTACAACGCGGATCGTCTGATCGGAAAGGTCGGAAAAAATGGTCGTTTCAAGATTGGCCCTTCAACTGATCTTTATCGCGAATTTTGTTCAGTAGCAGCAGGCAGAGTGACACGCCTTGATCGGCTACCGTTGACGGCGATGAAGAACTGGATCATCAGAGCCGAGGTTCATACCGTAGGGCAAAGTTGGCGCCAGGAAGAAATACCAGAGGGCGCCAAATACTCTGTTATCCGGAAATTACTCGGAGTGGAAGCTTAATCCTATGCCTACCCTATACCTGCACCTGATCCTATACCTGTACCTACACCTACTTAAAATGGGTATCCAGGTCAATGTTGGCGAGGGCTAAAGGGAAATGGCATGGCAATGAAAACAGAAAATTCGCCCTTGGGAAGCTTTTGTGGCAGGGCGAGTACCTGACTATCTGTCTAGCTACGCCGGGAGGTGTAACAGCCTCCCGGTTCCCAAAAACATTAACGAGGTAATCACATGATCGAAATTATCAGATTGTTAAAAGGTAGCGATTCGGAAATTCCTAGAGAAGGGGAGTCTTCTGAGTAAAACGGTCGGATTGTAAAAAAGAGGCAGAAAAGAGTGGCTTTCAAGAAAGGTGAGACAGGGAACCCTGAAGGCAGACCCAGGGGCGCAAAGAATAAACGAACATTAATTCGTGATGCGCTGGAGAAGGTTTATCAAAATGGAGAGGCGGGATTCTGGGTTGCGGTGGCTGAGAAGGCCAAAGGTGGCGATACAACATCCGTGAGCATGCTTGGCGCCCGCTTAGTGCCACCTCTAAGGGCTATGGATAACCCCGTCATTCTGGCCGGCCTGGATAGTGGCACCTTGACAGAAAAAGCAGACAAGATCATTAGCTATATGGGGAACGGTGACATTTCACCATCAGAAGCCACCACCATGATTAACGCTATTGCGGCACTGTGCCGGGTTCAGGAGCTTGAAGATCTATCTAAGCGACTGGACGCATTGGAACGAATTCTCAGAGAGAGGAAATAACATATGACTACTAAAATAGCTCGTATTCAAAACAGATACGACAAACTGGGTAATCAGGAACGACTGCGCTTAGCCGTCAGTGCTATCGAACGTGGAGATGATGAGGAACTGGAGGCCATATTCAGCACAGCTTCCAGGAAAATTTATAGAATGACAGATGCCTGGATAACCGATAGGTATGATGCCATTTGGAAAATCAGCGTCGTTTACTGGCTATTTACAGAAGAGTTACTCAGGGAGCGAGAGGAGCTTTGTCACCGTGCCACGATTTACAAATTCAACGTTGATTATGGCGATGAGTCGCAACGACAGAAACTATCTAAAGTATTAGAGATCATCAATGCGATGATTACCGAACATGACAACCTGATTTGGGCTGTGTCGGAGGCAATAAGGCAACTAGCCAAGACTGTTGAATTAGCACCAACGGATTTGCTTGCCCGTGCTTCTGAATCTGCGAAAGAAAGACTCAATTGGCAGCGCCATGACTATGATGACCAAGCTGATGAAACCATTCTCAGTGACATGGTGAATAAATACTACCAAGGGTTCGCAGCGTATTGGCCTGACGCAGGTAGTGATAGCAACTTCGCCTGATATAAAAAGCGTCTGAGATTGTAGTTATAATGCGTTCAGGTGGGAGAAGAATATGAACGAAGGTCGTGAACCCCTTATCGAAGTGAACATAGATTATAAGCCACTTGCATATCGGTTAGTGGTGGCACACTCGGTAAGAATAGCTGAAGAAAATCATCCCGACGCTCATTTTTTACTATCGTAAAGGACGTCTGGCGTATTACTAGTATTGCTTTTGGGATTGATACCGCTGGACCAGATAGCTGGGAAAAGAACTAACAGATGCGATTTATGACGGTGATACTGAAACAACAAAGAAGGTGCTGTTAAGTGTGATCAGCTACTTAAACAATCAATGCCTGTTAGCCTCGAAGGAGTCGGGGAGGTGTCAAAGAAACTTTATCAAAGTAGCGGAGTCATCGTATAAAGGGCGTGGTTCACTTGCCCGCATTAATGTGAGTGGTGAATCACACGACCCGAGAGTTACGCTGCAGTTTTCCCCGCTACCCCGGAAGAAAGCTGATTTGAAGTTGGTCGGCTGACCCGGGGTGAGAAGAAAGTGACGTTCATTTTATATATTACCTGTAATTAAGCCTGGCAAGTTGGTTCAATGTTACTCCACTGATAGCCGGATCGGATCCGCGTTAAATATAACCTGGCCTAAAGATGTTTCTCCGTCCAACAAATACCCAGCATAAATTTCGTAATTCGCACGATCTAGGACACCGAAGATTCCATTAAATAATTCAAACGCATTTGACTCTGCCAGGTTCGATATTGCTCTGTGGACATAAACATTAGAGCCGTCTAGCACATGGAGTTGCCCGATTTCATCGAATAAAAAGAGTTGGCCGTAGACCGATACAGCAACAATTAGCGAGGCACCTTTACCAATATGCGCTTGCTCAGGTTGGATATTTACTTGGATAGAAACCTGCTCTGGAGCAGAAACCCGATCCACAAACATTCCTGAGCTTACCTGAATCGCGCTTCCTGATATCTTGGCACTTGATGACCTACCGTCAACACGAGTTGTCAGCTTATCTGGAAGAGTGCTAGGTGAAGTTGTCTGCTTCACAAACCCAGTATCCCACATGCCAGTACCAACACCTGCGCTGTTATATGGGTAAACGAAGAAATAGTACTCAGCACCAGGAGTGCCTCCAGGTACGAATTTCGATGTCGTATCAGTGCTACCGATTAAGGTTTGCTCTCCATCCTCTGACAATGACGCGTAAATCAAATATCCGGTTGCTCGATTCGAACCGTTCCAAGTCAGCAGAATGTAGTCAGAGTCTTCACCGTCGGAGGCTTTCAGTCCAGTTAGGGAAGATGGTTTTTCTGGTAACTCAGGGGTCCCAGATTGAGAAGGGAGCGACGAATAAAAAGTACATGAGGCATCAATCTCAGCAATCGAGACGCTTGGGAACAAATATGCGTTCGTAGTCAGATAGGCTAGAAACTGCCCATTCTTGAAAATTAAAGGCGGGCTGGTTGTGTATTGGTTATTCGCACTGTATATGGAATATTGACCACCGTAGCTCCCGTAATTATTTCTTACGCTGGTTGAGCTAAATCTAGACCCATATGTACCGTACTGGTTCATGATAGAGTCAGACGCATAGACGCTTCCAAAAAAGCCAAGGTACTGAGGGGAAGTTTCACTTGATACCACCTCGGCCCCGTCTAATTGAAAGCATGAGATCTGCGCATAGGCAGATTGTGTTATAAGAGAAAAAACTGCCAATACAGAAAACACTATGCGCTTCATTGTTATTTATGCCTCATTCAAGTGATTCAACTCTTAATCTTGTTTTCATGGTTTAGATTTATACCGCAGCTCTGCCGAATATCCTTGTTATAAACGGCAAGTTGAATGCGGTATACGTCAGTTGACTGCTTCAGTTTCCTGTGAGGCGCCCGTCCGGGGTTTCTGATTGCCAGGAAGTTGACGAACTTCTTCAATCAAGAAAGCGGTTACCGTTGGACTTAGGTGAGGTAGATCGGCTGTATCTAATGCGCGACCTTCATGAGCTCTTAAAAGGAAGTCGTCAATAAACTGAATTGCTTCTTTCAGGTGTTCAACTGCCATTGCTGATTCTGTAGTCATTGCGATTCCCCTTATTGAAAAAGTATTAATATTGGTAGAGGCTCTATCTCCTTAGGCTGCTTCTCTGGTCTTCAATATCGGATATATTTCATTGATTTTTCTGATATTTTCAGCAGCTATAATTCGAACTCCTTCGTGCTCATGGTTATGGTTAGGGAGTTAAAGTGTTGTGTCACTGAAGGCCCCGTTTATCAACCCATGCGGGTCAATTCGGTTCAGGTTCTACCGCTAAAATTTCCTGCAATAACATTAGGAGTGCTGGCTTCAATTTTTAGCCTGTCCAGATAGTCAGCCCACTTTTGCATCATTTCTCGGCGTTGCTTCAGGTAGGTGGTGCGGTTGTACGCTCTTCCGTTTGCATCTCTGACAGCGTGAGCCAGTTGGTGCTCTATCCACTCCACACGAAAGCCTAATACCTCGTCTAACAGTGTCCTGGCCATTGCTCTGAATCCATGTGGGGTCATGGTTCCATTTTCGTAGCCTAGCGTTCTCAGGGCAGCTCTGACGCCGTTCTCACTAAGCGGGCGGCTTGCCCCTCTGGCACTGGGGAACACATAACGTCGACTGCCTGTAAGCCTGTGGAGATCTTCCAGTATTTCAACTGCTTGTCGGCTAAGTGGAACAATGTGGGGTTGTTTCATCTTCATCTTTTCTGCCGGCAGTTCCCACTGTTGCTCCTGCCAATTGATTTCTTCCCACTCCATGTGTCGTAGTTCGCCAGGGCGACAGAAGAGAAGGGGGGATAGCTGTAAGGCAGCTCTTACTACAGGTGTCCCAGTAAAGCCATCTATCACAAGCATAAGCTTGCCAGCTTCTCTGGGATCCGTGATGGCTGCAAAGTGAGTAGTTGTTGCGCTTTGCAAAGCTCCCTTTAGGTCAGAGCTGGGATCACGGTCAGCCCGGCCTGTGGCAATTGCGTATCGGAATATTTGTCCGCAATATTGTTTTGCCCTATGGGCGGTATCAACAGCGCCACGGGACTCTATGCGGCGAAGAGACTGTAATAGTTCGGGTGGTGTTATCTCGTTGACTGGGCGACTTCCAAGCCAGGGGAAGAGGTCTTTTTTTAGCATGGATTGAAGACGGGTCTCTGAACTCTTGGCCATCGAGCCGCGTTTACTCATCCATTCCAGGGCGATGACCTGAAAACTATTGGCAGCAGCATCCTGCTTGGCCGCTTTAGTAGCTTTCTTATGCTGGCTGGGGTCAATACCGAGGGCTAACTGTTTCCTGGCTACGTCACGTGCGTCTCTGGCTTGTGCCAAGCTGGTATCTGGATAGACGCCAACGGCAAGGCGTTTCTCTTTTCCGTGAACACGGTACTTCATCCGCCAATATTTGGAACCGTTGGGGTGAACTTCAAGATAGAGTCCTTTCTCGTCAGAGACTCGGTAAGGCTTATCTGTTTTCTGGAATACAGGCTTGCCATCCTCACTTGTGCCGACTGGTTTGATGCTAGGTTTCAGGTTCTTGATCTTGGTGTCTGTCAGCGCCAATGCTCATGCCTCCCAGTTAGCCAATATTGGGGGCATCGGATTTAAAGTGGTCCTAGTTGCCCCCAGAAATGCCCCCGCTAATGACTGGATAGTAATGGATGTTATTGGACATTGCTATAGGGGAAGATGCAAAAAAGCCCCTATTTTAAGGGGCTTAGTGTGCTATTTTGGATGTTATTGGAAGTCGTTGTATTAGTGTTTGGCGCCCCGGGCAGGATTCGAACCTGCGACCTGCCCCTTAGGAGGGGGCCGCGCTATCCAGCTGTGCCACCGGGGCGTAATCTGTGTCTGGTCTGGCGGGCGAAGTATAGCATGGCATGCTGAGCTTTGCCCGAGTGGGTCGATCAAGAGATGGGTCGATCAAGAGATGGGTCGATCAGGAGTGGGCCGGTCATGAAGTAGGGGGCAGGGCACCTTCGGGCTCAGACCATCTCTCATTGACTGCGATCAGTTCAGGTAAAACCTGGTTGAAGCACTCCACCAGTGCCGGGTCGAAATGCGAGCCGGCGTCAGCATTAATCTGCGCAACGGCCTTGTCGACTGGTCAGGCGGGTTTGTAGGGGCGTTCGTTGATCAGGGCATCGAAGACATCAGCAATGGCGATAATGCGGGCTTCAATAGGGATCTCTTCGCCTTTTAATCCATGTGGGTAGCCGGTGCCATCCCAGCGTTCGTGGTGGTAAAGGGCGATACGCCGGGCGACGGCGAGCAACCCTGTGCTGTCCTCACCAATGATGCGGCCACCAATTGCCGGATGCTGTTGCATGATGCTCCATTCTTCCGCAGTCAGTTTGCCGGGTTTTGACAAAATCGCGTCAGGGATACCAATTTTGCCAATATCATGCATCGGGGCGGCATGCAGAATCTCATCCTGGGCCTGCTCGGAAAAACCGGCAGCGCCGGCAATCAGTCGTGACACATGGCTCATACGGATAACGTGTAATCCGGTTTCATTGTCTTTGTATTCTGCTGCCAGACCGAGTCGCTGGACTACCTGCAAGCGACTGTGTTTCAACTCATCCATGTGGACCAGTTGCAAATGCGTTTTTACACGGGCGCGAACGATGGAAGGGTTGATTGGCTTGCTGATGTAATCGACACAGCCCAGTTCAAAACCCTGGGTTTCGTCTGCTTCATCAGCCAGTGCGGTAACAAAAATAACCGGAATATGCTTTGTTGTCTCGTCCTGTTTCAGCGTTTTGCAGACATCGAACCCGGTCATGTCCGGCATCATCACATCCAGTAAGATGAGATCCGGCATTTCCTGTCGGGCCAGCTCCAGGGCACGGCTGCCATTTTTGGCGAAGAGTAACTGGTAAGAGTCTTGCAGCAGAGTCCGCAAAATATGCAAATTGGTGGCTTCGTCATCCACCAGCAGGACACGTTGTTGGTCTGAAAGTCCCGTGGTAGCCATAGAACTCTGCCTCTCGTTATTTATGACAAGGTATTGATGATAGCGATAATTTTGTCGAACTCAAACTCATCCATCGCATTATGGATGTCTTTTGCAGTTTGTGCATCTACCGAATGAATTAACTCTGAGAGCTTGTCCTCTGGTATTTCTCCGCGCTCCAGGCATTGAACAATATACTGCTGGTCGCTTTTTGGTAGCGTCATGTTTGTTTGTTTGGTGTTACCACGGCCAGGTGTTGTGGCATCTGTCACAGTTTCTGTTGATTGGTCGTGGCTATGCGGTATAGCGCTGGTATCCAGGTTGGCTTCTTTTAGCAGGTCACGCACTTTATCGTTAAGCTCGTTAATCTGGTCACTGTAATCTGATACCTGAATGCCGGAATTTCTGCTGAAGTGCTCCAGGGACTCTAGTTGCGTATACAGGCGCTCCAGGCCCAGATTTCCTGTGATGCCTTTTAAGCGATGTACATGCTGGTTCAATGTATCTCTGTCTTGTGTGTGAATGGCCTTAACCACATGGTCAATTTCTTCCGGTAATTGCTGGAGGAAATTTTGCAAAACCTGGTTATAAACCGCTGCGTTCCCCCACCTTTCAATCGCATCGGAATGGTTGATGGTTTGTGGCATCGAGCTGTTTGCAACGGCGTCCGGAAGCGAATCATCCGGTGACTGGTAAAGTACGTTGGTGATTTCGGCATAGACTTTTTTCCAGTCGAGTGGTTTGGCAATAAATCCGTCCATGCCTGACAATTTGGCCGCTTTGTGGTCTCTCTCCAGCACACTGGCTGTGAGCGCGATAATAGGGGTGCGCTGGAGCGTTTCCTGTATTTCATAGGCACGAATCTGACGACTGGCGCTCAGACCATCCAGGTTAGGCATCTGTACATCCATAAGCACCAGGTCATAGTGGCCGGTTTTGTACGCCTGGATGGCTTCCAGTCCGTCGGTGGCAGTGTCGACGGTGTGTCCGGCGCGTGCCAGGTTCACAGACAGCAACTCAAGGTTTTCCGGTACATCATCAACCGCCAGGATGGACAAACCACTATCCTGTTCCGCTTTGGGTGTGAGGCGACGCTCCTGCAGGGCATCACAGGCTTTCAGTGGCAGGGCAATGGAAAAGGTAGATCCGCTGCCTTCTTCACTGTCCACGCCGATAGTACCCGACATCAGCTCAACCAGCTTCTGGGCAATTGTCGTGCCCAGACCTGTGCCGCCGAAGCGCCGGCTCATGCTGACATCTGATTGAGAAAAGGGCTGAAATATGGTTTCCAGCCGATCCTTGGGTATGCCAATACCGGTATCCTTGATCACAATATTGACGCCAGGCTTGTTTTCAGTGACAGAAACAATAACGCCACCTTCCTCGGTGAATTTGACGGCGTTGCTCAACAGGTTAGTGATCACCTGTTTGATTCGGAAGGCATCGCCAAGGAACCATTGCTGAGGGCATTCATAAGCGACAGTCAGGTAAATCGATTTACGGTCTGCGAGCAGGCGAATCTCTTCACTGGTTTCTTGAACCAGCTGTTTGAGGGAAAAAGGACGCTGCTCCAGTTCAATGGCATTGCGATCCAGTTTTGCCGTGTCGAGAATATCATTTAACAAGCGCAGCAAACTTCGGGCAGAGCGGTGGATAATGCGGGTGTGGCGGTACTGGTTGCTGTCCAGTTCGGTGTCCAGCAATAACTCGGAAAAACCGATAATGGAGTTCATCGGTGTGCGAATTTCATGGCTCATATTGGCCAGAAATGCACTTCTGGCCGTGGCAGCCTGTTCTGCTCTGGCTTTGGCTGCTTTCAGATTTTTTTCCATTTCCACGCGGGTGGTGATGTCAGTCAAAATACCAACGTAAACAGTATTGCCATCGACGTGTGCTTTACTGACCCCCGCCCTGACCGGGAAAATGCTGCCATCGCGTCGCATGGCAGTAACTTCCCGTCTGTTATCCATCAGGTTGCCCTGCAGTGTCTGCTGATAGCGCAGCAGGTAATTATCATGGTTCTGGCTGAATTCTTTTGGCATCAACAGTTTGACGTTTTGGCCCTGAATTTCCTCTTCGGCCCAACCAAAAAGTATTTCTGCAGCCCGATTAAATGTCAGCACCTTACCTGATTCATCAATAGTAATGATCGCATCAACAGCGGTATCGACGATGGCGCGTAAGCGGTTCTCGCTGCTTTTGGCCTGGTTGACCAGTTCCCGGTAACGCATGATGCCATTGGTGGTGATAACCACAATGCTGATGACGATCACCGCCATTCCGATACTGATAGCCAGCCAGGTTGGGCTGCTGACATGATCCCCTTGTACGGAAGCATCGAGCACAAAGTGCACACCAGCCATGCCAGTGTAATGCATGCCCGAGATAGCCAGCCCCATGCAAATACCGCTCAGGCCAAGTGAAACGGGTGTGCTTAGGTTCAGGTGACGGCGCATCCCGTAATGCACCCCCAGTGCGATCATGGCCAGCAGAACCGCGACCACAATAGAGGCGAGAAACCAGCCCAGGTGAAATCGCATGTCACCATCCAGTTCCATGGCAAACATGCCTGTATAGTGCATGGCACCGATACCCGCGCCAACAAATAACCCCCCAACTGCAATAACCAGCGGAGTGGGTTGTAAGGTGCTGAGAATGTGCAGAGCCAGCGCAGAGGCCATGAATGCGGGTAATAGAGATATGGCCGTCAGAGTCGGGTCATAATTAACCGCCACCGGCAAGACAAATGACAGCATGCCGATAAAATGCATGGCCCAGATACCGGTGCCAAGTGTGAACGCACCGGAAAATAAAGCGAGTTGCCGGGTCGAATTACGTCGGGCCAGACGAACCAGGGTGGCTAATTGCAGGGCAAGTGTTGAAGCGATGATCGCGATCAGAACGGAGAGAAGAACCAGCCAGGTATTATGATGACCATGTACTAAAATTGAACCGGCAGGGGAGGTCAGATCGAAAATGTTGGTCATCTTTGCGTTGCTCTTTTCGCGATCCCGGCATGACAGCCGATTGAAATGGCATCAATGATATATCCACACATAACAAAGCCGTAGCCAAGTTAGAGTTTATACCTCAAAACAGTGCAAATGGATTAGTAAAGGCTGACTAACGAATGGCGTGGCAGGCCATGTGCTGAATAACACCAGGCTTCTGACAGGCCAGTTTGCAAATACGATATTGGTATACCCTTGCGCTGGGATCCAGTTCCGCGGCCTCATCTATGGCCGCTTCCAAATCCGCCTGAGCTGCCTGCTGTGTCAAGTAGGGTCCGGATATATTCACCTGAAGTGTGGGTTCCTCAGGATCCGTCGCCACGATATAGAAGTTTTCCAGATTCATCGTTACTTATGCTACTACGCGTCGTCTTTCGTAAAGAGAACGGCTGTAAGGCCAGTTAATTCCTGCGTAGCTGACTTGTGGTCGCTACCGGATAATGGCGCGGTATTATCCGCCTTTCTTTTTCATTCGCATAGGGGTTAGCGGCAGATTTTCTGTATTTTTACCTGTTTTTTTATCGTATTTTTATATTAACGCCATCGTATTGCTCTATCGTATCGGTTAAGCCTTCCATTTACCATGAAAACCGGCAGTATTGTCAGATAAGTATTCATCAATCAGGCTGAGAGATTTTCTGTGACACCTATCAGTATCATCATTCCCGTTTTGGATGAGGCAAAAGCGCTTGCGCAACACTTGCCAGCATTACAGCAGTGGCAGTCTGAAGGCCATGAAGTCATTGTTGTCGATGGCGGCAGTCAGGATGACAGTGTTGCTGTGGCTGCCGAATTTGCTGATCGGATTGTTCACGCACCGGCCGGTCGCGCCAGTCAAATGAATGCCGGCGCACGACTGGCGTATGGCGATTTACTGCTGTTTTTACATATTGATACACAGCTGCCTGAAGAGGGCATGAGGCAGCTTCAGCAGGTCAGTGCGACAGAGGGAGTAGGCTGGGGGCGCTTCGATATTCGTCTCAGCGGCCGTGCACCAGCCTTGCGGATAATTGAGCGGGCCATTAACTGGCGTTCCTGGGCCAGTGGCGTCGCCACCGGGGATCAGGCCATCTTCGTTGATCGGCGGTTATTCATGGCGCTTGGAGGCTACCAATCGATACCTTTAATGGAGGATGTTGAACTGAGCAAACGGTTACGCAAAGTGTGCCGTCCGCTTTGTATCCGTCACCAGGCCGTTACCTCCAGTCGCCGCTGGGAGCAGGGTGGCATTCTGAAAACAACAGCTTTGATGTGGTGGTTGCGATGGCGTTACTTTGTGGGCGCTTCCCCGGCAATTTTGCACCGGCGTTATTACCCGGACCGATACCGGCCGGAAAATGAATCCCGCGTATCCACCCGGTTGCTGCTATTTGCCAAAGTACCGGAACGAGGCAACGTGAAGACACGCATACAGCCGATGTTGGGCGTCGATGGCGCAATGGACCTGCATCAGCGCCTGATCCGTTATACCTGGCGGCGCCTGGCTGGCTCTCAGGGGGCGCTGGGTATTCGGTCTGAATTATGGGCCTCCGGTATCGGTGGGGATACATTTTTTGCGGCGCTGAAACCAACACCCTATCTGGCCATTCAAACCGGGCAGGATCTGGGAGAGCGAATGTGGTCGGCTGCCAGTCATGCACTTGAGACTGCACAATATGTTGTCATTGTGGGGGCCGATTGTCCTTCAGTGGATCTCGATTATGTCCAGGAAGCGGTGACAGCGTTAAAACGTGGTGTGCCCGTGGTACTAGGGCCTGCCGATGATGGCGGGTATGTCTTGCTTGGTGTGCGCAGACCACTGATACCAGAGATGTTTTCTGATATTCCCTGGGGTAGTGATCAGGTGCTCAAACGCACAAGGTCGCGCCTTCGTGAACAAGGGGTCGGCTGGCAGGAGTTGTCGCCGCGCTGGGATGTGGACCGCCCTGAAGACCTTAAACGGCTGGCGGAATTACCGCAATGGGCGGATTCGGCTAACTAAAATAGTGTGGTTCAGTTGGTCTTTTTACTGATGCCTTCGCGCTGTAACTGTGTCACGAACCGGGTGATGATCACTTGCTGGTTGCGGGGCAGGTCGCTGAACTTCATACCGCAAATGGTTTTGTCTGTTTCCGGCTGATAGCGGGTATAAACCAGGTGAGTATTTACCTGCAGGTGTTGCTCTACCATAGGCAGGTCTGCATCAAGCGAAAGCAGTTCCATCATGCGGGGCTCTGTTTTGAATTTGCCATCAATTTCCAGTGCCAGGCCGGTTGCAGACATGTCAACGATACGCGCATCAAACTTTTCAACCGTCGTTTGCTCGCTATCTTTATTCTGGTGCTGGCGCTGTATTTTTGCCACCACATTCAAGGTGGCAGGCACAACTGCCCGGTAGGCATCACGTCTTTGCAGGTACATGAGCCGTTCGGGAAATGCGACCCGATAAGCGTCCTGTGCATGAGGGGTAGCCATCGTTTCCAGTACCACAAGGTCTCTGGCATGTACGCGGATACCGTTGATGGATGCTCTCAGGCTAAAGGGGCGGCCACTTGCAGCCCATTTGCGTGCTTGCTCATTAGCGAATTCATCCAGGTAAAATTCCCGGGCATGCAAGTCAATGTTAAGTACCATTGAACTGAATGGTGCACTGGACTGGTCGAACTGGATGTTGATGCTGGAGCGGTCGCTTTGCAGGATTCGCAGGACACTGAAGATATCGCCGGCAGAAGTGTAATAGCGGTCGTTACCAAATGTACTCATAGGTCTTGCGCTATGCCTGCCCCAGGTTGCGACGCTGGTTGGCAGTTAAGCGGCTGCCGTGGCGGTTATAGAGCTTTTCTGCGTTTTTATTGCCGCGCAGGATGTCGAGAGCACGTTGTGTGTTCACCTGGCTGCGATGGACGATTATGCGGTTGGTTTCGCTCAGTTCCCGGCAGGTGCTGAGGCGCTGCTTGATGCTGTCAAGCAGGTCATGCAGGCGGGCATCGCTTTCCCGGCCAATCAGAGCGCTTAACTGGGCGATACTGGTCTGGTCTTCAGGGACGCCAGCTTTCAGCAACAGCTGGCGACGCTTCTGATCGTTACCTTCAATATTGGTCAGTACAGACTGTTTTTGTTGCAGGATGCCGTCAAGATCGGAGAGGTTGCGCCCTTCCAGGCTGACTCGCTCTTGTTCAAGCAGGCCAGTGAGCTGATCCAGCAGCTCACGGTCACGCTCAAGTAGATTTTGCAGTTCCGATTGACTCATGGCTCGCTTATCAGGCTGATATTAATCGCCGAGTTGCTGCTCAAAGTTCAGCATTTTGTCGGCAAGTCGTGCCGAGTCAATCTGATAGTCGCCATTATCAATGCGGTTGCGAATGGCTTCAACTTTGCTCATGTCAACTTCGGGCAACGATTTTACCTGAGACTCCAGTGCTTGCAAGTCGGAGGCGCGATCACTAATGGATACCGCATCCTGGGTATTTGCTGAGGCTGCATCGGCGGACACATTAGCATTGTTGCCTTGCTGCTGTGTGTTGCGCGCCTGGCTGTCTGTCTGACTGACTGGCGAGCGGCTTTCTGGCAATGTACCAGAACCACCAATATTTGAGATGCTCATGTCTGGGCTTCCTGTCTCGTAGCAATCTGTATGCGATACAGATCTAAAATGAACTTACCCTGTGTAACGGCAGGGCTGGCAGAAACTTTAGCCGTTGTGCCTGAATTTTGACGCCAAAAAATAAATTCAGGGTCAGAATACCACATCTGCTTCCCCTGTGCCGGTCACAATGGCCCGAATGGTGCGATCTGTGCTGGTGTTTCTCACCGAAATCTGCTGTCCTTTGCGCCCATCCTGCATGGCAGTGGCGGTTTGTCGGATTGACACACCACCACGGGTTGCTGTCAGGACAACGGTCTCTCCTCGCTTCACCAGTACCGGTTTCTGGATCAGCGCATCTGTCACCGGTGTCCCGGGCGAGAGGCTGCGCTGCAGCTCCATGCCGATCAGGTCTTCAGGACTACTGTATACACGCCCGCGTAACTGACTGACGTTCTGTTCCTCCAGGGAAAGATCAGCTAATGTCAGCCGGGTACCCCGAGATAACGCTGCACTGGCAACAATTACTGGCTGGAAAATATCGACAGTCGCAGCAATGTGCCGGGTCCATGGTGCAGCTCCCTGACACGCTACGCGCACAGTGACGCGCCCGCCATTTGGGTTTTGGCTGCGTACTTGTGCTTCTAGTGGCGCCGGGCAGGCTGGAATCTGTAAGCGGGGGTCCAGGTTGGCAAGCTGGATTTCAACTCTGCCTTCGCTATTTTGCCACTGTTGTTGCAAGGCCGACATGGCAGCAAATTCCAGTGCCTGGCGGGCAGTGTCCGTCTGGGCGAATGTGCTGGTGTGCAACAGGATTGCCAGCAACGCCAACATTCTTCCCAGGCATACTAATAACCTGGAACTGCCAGTGCTGCGATTACTGCCATTGCTGTGGTTAGTGATAGTCGTACAGTGCATGTTGTCGTCAATATTCAGTCGTTGAAACTTCATGCCTGTGTAGTATGCAAGGAGTGCGCCAGTATGGTTCTGTCTGAAAAGTACAGAGCCATCCTGGCAAATCTTCTTAAGCCATTGTTGAGCGTAAAAAAGGCTCATGTAATAAAGGAACAGGCCGATAGTAATAAAGATATGAAAATGCGAGCGGCAAGCTGCAAAACCGGGCATCAGACAGAACTCAGCGAGAAATACAGGAGGCGCACATGGGCGGCGTGTTAGACAGTGTCAACCAAAGAACCCAGCTGGTAGGGCAAAACCGACTGGAGTTGCTGATGTTTCGACTGAATTCAGGCCAGCTTTATGGCATCAATGTCTTTAAAGTCAAAGAAGTATTGCCATGCCCGGCGCTGACCCTGCTTCCGCATAGCAGCAAAGTTGTGCGCGGAATTGCCCATGTTCGTGGTCGTACCATCTCTATCCTGGACCTGAGTGTGGCAACCGGTGGTCGACCGCTGCAGGACATCAGCAAAGGTTTCATTATTATTACCGAGTATAATAACTCAGTTCAGGGTTTTCTGGTTGGTGCAGTAGAGCGGATCGTTAACCTGAACTGGGAAGCGATCAGTTCGCCCCCCAAAGGTTCTGGTCGTGCGCATTATCTGACTGCAGTCACAGAAGTGGACAAGAAGCTGGTCGAAATCCTGGATGTGGAGCGGATTCTGGCTGAAGTTTCACCGCCTTCGGAAAACTTGAGTGAAGACCTTTATAACAAAGGGCAGGGCGCTGATCATCGGTTGAATACGGTTTTGATCGTTGATGACTCCAGTGTGGCCCGCGCACAAATCAGACGATGCTGCGAATCGATGGGCCTGGACACTGTCGTGTTAAACGATGGTCGTCAGGCGTATGAACACCTCAAGACACTGTTGGCTGAGGGGCATAACCCGGCTGACAGATATATTCTGCTGATCTCGGATATTGAAATGCCGGAAATTGATGGCTATACCCTGACGGCTTCAATCAAGAACGACCCGGACCTGGCAGGTTTGTATGTGATGCTGCATACCTCGCTCAGCGGTGTATTTAACCAGGCAATGGTGGATAAAGTCGGTGCGGATGACTTCCTGGCAAAATTCCATCCCGATGAACTGGCCAGACGCGTGCTGGCACAGCAGGAGCGGCAAGAAGTTGCTGCGTGAAGCTTTGCCGATGACGCCCGAACCTTTACAGTTCAGCAACGAAGATTTTCGTTTCTTCCAGCGCTTTCTGGATACCGCCTGTGGAATTGTCCTGGGTGACAACAAACAGTACCTGGTTGCCAATCGCCTGCGTCGGATTATGGAAGAACTCAATCTGTCGACCTTGCACGAACTGATCGTCAGAATCGAAGGGCATCAACCTGCCGGGTTGAAAGAGCGTGTTATTGATGCAATGACCACCAATGAAACCTTCTGGTTTCGGGATGCCTTGCCTTTTGATGCGCTAAAAGACGTGATCCTGCCGCAATTGCTGCTGGAAAGGCAGTCGCGTAGCCTGCGTATCTGGTCAGCTGCCTGTTCGTCCGGGCAGGAACCTTATTCCATCAGCATGATTATCGAAGAATTCCGGGCACGTCACCCGGGTGCCCTGGTGATGAACCCGGAAATCGTTGCCACGGATATCTCGACTGCCGTACTGGATAACGCCCGCATCGCAGAGTATGACGGGCTTAGCGTTAGCCGCGGGCTAAGCGACGGACGTCGGATGATGTTCTTTGACCCTTTGGATGGCGGGCGGTTTCGCTTAAAGCGTGAGATCTCACAGCGAGTCAGGTTTCAGCGCTTGAACCTCAAGGACAATTACGGTGCCATGGGACAGTTCGACATCATCTTTTGTCGCAATGTTTTAATCTATTTTGCCGCTGAGCTGAAATGCGACATTCTCAAACGCATGCATGCCACACTTAAAGAAGGCGGGTACCTGATTCTTGGTGCCTCCGAGTCACTTCCGGCAGCCCTTGCCACGCATTACAAACTGGAGCGCATTAATACGCACACCAGTGTCTACCGACGACAGAGTTTGCCGCCCAACGGCAACTAATTCCCCTGCAAAACCTTGCCGCTGAGCGGCAATTATTCCTTAAGTTATTGAAAAATTGATGCTTATAGTTCTGGCACGCTGATTGCTTTGTCTATGTCGAATTCAACGGCAACCTAGACAGGCAACATCATGAGCATTGGACTGAGTCAGGCAATCGGCATCCACGAGGACGCACTTTTACTGCGCACCCAACGTACCGCCATTCTTGCCAACAACATTGCTAACGCCAGCACACCCGGCTACAAGGCACGGGATATCGACTTTGCTGCAGCCCTGCAGAAAGCCAGCCAGCACAACAACCAGCCCAACGGCCTGCGTAAAACCCACGCCAGACATTTTGGCGGAATGGAAAGTGATGGCCTGGCTGAAGTGATGTACCGCCAGGCGATGCAAGCCTCTCTGGATGGCAATACTGTTGATGAACAGACAGAAAATGCGGCCTTCGCCCGCCACATGGTGGAGTACCAGGCCAGCTTCCAGTTTTTAAATGGCAAATTTACCGGGCTGAGAAAAGCCCTGAAAGGCGAGTAATCCTTATGAACTTGATGCAGGTATTTGATATTGCCGGCTCCGGCATGAGCGCACAATCGCTGCGTCTCAATACCACCGCCAGCAATATGGCCAACGCAAATAGTGCCTCCAGCAGTGTTGAGCAAACTTATCGTGCGCGTCACCCGGTGTTTGCGCAGCAACTCAGTGAGGCCATGGCGTTTGAGCCCTCAGTTGGCAAACAGGCCAGCGCTGGTGTTCGCGTTGCCGCCATCGTTGAGGACAGCCGTCCTCTGGAGGCGAGATACGAGCCAGGTAACCCCATGGCGAACGATGAGGGCTATGTTTACTACCCCAACGTAAACGTGGTTGAAGAGATGAGCAACATGATTGAGGCATCACGTGCCTTCGAAATGAACGTCAATATTATGCAATCTGCCCGAACCATGATGCAGCAGGTCATGACCCTGGGCCAGGGCTAACGTCACCATTAGCAGGAGAATCTGATGGAAACCGGCGCTACAAGCGGTTCTAACGCACTAAACAAAGTACTTGGTGAGTATGCGCAACCTGAGAAGTCAGCAGGCAGCGGACAAAAAGACCTGGGACGTAACGAGTTCCTGAGTCTGCTGATCGCGCAACTGGAAAACCAGGATCCCACCAATCCCCAGGATAACGGCGAGTTCGTCTCGCAACTGGCACAGTTTTCGGCACTGGAACAGTCGCAGAAAATGTCTGACAGTTTTCAACAGTTTTCCTCAGCCTTTCAGTCCACCCAGAATCTGCAGGCAACTTCCCTGGTGGGGCGTCCGGTACACGTGGAATCAGACACAACCTTTCTGGGCGATAGTGGTTCGATCAGTGTGTTGGCTGATTTTGATCAGGCGGTTCAGTCATCCACGTTGCGCGTCTATACCCCAGATGGTTCTCTGCTGGAAAGTTTTGAGCTGGGTGCGCAAGAGGCCGGGCGACAAGAGTTTTACTGGACGGGAACGGATGCCAATGATGAACGCTTTCCTTCCGGCGATTATACCTTTGAGGTAACTGCCAATACGCCTGAGGGTTCAACGCAAATGGCGACTTATCTCAGTGCCAATGTTAACAGTGTGACGATTGAGAACGGTGGTTCGCTGACATTGAATCTGGCCGGTGTGGGTTCTGTTCCAATGTCTGAAGTGATTCAAATTAACTGATCAGTTTGAAATAACCAGGTGAAAACCAGGAGAGTAAACAATGAGTTTTATTATTGGTTTGAGTGCATTGAATGCCGCACAACAGGAAATCAATGTCACAGGTAACAACATCGCTAACGCCGGCACCAATGGCTTTAAAGCGGCCAAGACAGTATTTGGTGACGTCTATGCCGCCTCGGTTCTTGGTGGCGGTGGTACACAGCAAGGTAGTGGTGTGTCGTTGCAGGAAATCAAGCAAAGCTTTGTCCAGGGCAACATCAGTTTCACGGATAACACGCTGGACCTGGCGGTTAACGGCGAAGGTTTCTTTATTCTGTCTGGTGAAGATGGCATCAGCTACTCGCGTGCCGGCGCTTTTGGTACTGACCGGGATGGTTATGTGGTCAATAGTGATGGCGAGCGTCTGCAGGGTTTTGCTCCCTCAGAGTCAGGCCAGGCGACCGGTGGTGGTCCGCTGACGGACCTGCGTGTCACCACGGGTGAAATTCAACCTCGTCCGACCACTTCTGTTGAAACCATTGTTAACCTGGATGCGGCTACACAGCCATCATCCATTATTGGTACCACGTACATCACTAATGGCGGCCGTAGTGGAACGCCACAAACGATTGATGTGGGTGCCGGTCAAGAGCGGCTCAATGGTTATGAAGCTACTGCACTGCGCGTTGTCGGTGCTGATCGCCAGGTGCAGTTGCTGGACGTGCCGGCAAATGCCTCTGCCAATGCGGTGTCTCAGGTTTTTGCTGGCGCCAGTGGTGTGGCGGCGACAGGCAAGACTGTGGGCTACATTTCGAATTTAACAGTTGGTGACCCTGCTGCAGCACCTGGAGACCCAGCTAGATTCGCTATCAATGGTCGCGAATTTGAAATTGATCTCGGCCAGGCAGACTGGCGTGATACCTTGGTCTCGGACATTAACTCGACCTTGAGTAACCTCAGTGCCCGTGTCGAAGGCACGTCGATAGAGGTGACTCATACCACAGGTGCAGATCTTAATATAACCGGTGGTAGTAATGGTAATGCTTCAATTACATTGCAGGGTTCTGAGCGAGACCCTTCCACTGGTGAGTTTGTTGCTACAGCAGCTTCAAGTTCGGCTAATGTTTGGGATAATGAAGAGCTGGTACTGGGCGGTATGATTGAGTTCACCCTGGATGAGTTCGTGGAGCTGCGCAGCTCGGATGTCGATAGTGAAGGGGTAGCGGTAGAGCCGACTAATGCCAACACCATCTTTGGTGACATCAGTCAGCCTGATTCATTGGACGGTGTGCCGTTCGAGACCAACCAGTTTGATCCTACCAACCCGGAAACCTATTACCGCTCTACGGCAATTACCATCTATGACACGGTAGGTACGCAGCACTCGCTGGCGATGTACTACGTCAAAGAGCGTCCGGATGAAACCGGTGATACCAACATGTGGAGCGTTTACTTCCAGATTGATGGCCGGGATGTGGGTTATGACCCCAACTCAGAGGATGGTCTGCCTGTGCCGGCTCGTTATGATTTGCGTTTTGATGACACGGGTCGATATGACCCTAATCAACCCAAAATAGAAATTACTAACTGGTATCCCGTCGACGAAGGTGGACGCCGCATTGGTGCCGGTCCTGTGCCGGGCGATCCCAACCAGGCAGAGATCCTGACCAACTCTAACTTCAGCATCGATCTGTCGCAAATGACGGCTTTCGGTGGTGACTTCTCGGTACAGTCCAACAACCAGGATGGTTTCTCCAAAGGTCAATTGACCGGTCTGGAAGTGAATACGCGTGGTCTGGTATCCGCTCGCTTCTCTAACGGACAGTCTCGTGTTCTGGGTGAGGTGGCACTGGCCAACTTTGCCAACCCCAGCGGCCTGGCCAACCTGGGTGGTTCCAAGTTTGCTGAAACCAGTGAATCAGGTGCTGCTTCTGTATCGGGTGCGGGTACTGCAGGTCTGGGCGCCATTCAGTCTGGTGCACTGGAAGACTCTAACGTCGACCTGCCAACCGAACTGGTACAGCTGATTATTTCTCAGCGCAACTATCAGGCGGCGGCACAGATCATCTCGGCAACGGATGATGCGACACAAACCATTATCAACCTTTAATCACTGATATTGATTTGCCATTGACAGGGTATACGGGAGCGACACATGGATAAGGCATTGTACATCGGCATGACCGGAGCGACGCAGGCGATGAAAGCGCAGGCAATCGTTTCCAATAACCTTGCCAATGCCAGTACCACTGGTTTTCAGGCCGACCTGGCCCAGGCCAGAGCCATGTCTGTGTTTGGTCCCGGCATGCCCAGCCGTGCCTACAGCATGACTGAGAATCCGGGTACTGACTTCAGTCGGGGCAACCTGGAACAGACCGGTAACATGCTGGATATCGCGGTTCGCGGTGAAGGCATGATTGCGGTTCAGGCGGCGGATGGCAGTGAAGCCTACACTCGTGCCGGCAACCTGAAATTGTCTGTGTTTGGTGAACTGCAAACCGGCAATGGTTTGCCCGTGCTCGGCAATAATGGGCCCGTTGTGCTGCCGCCGCATGAGACGGTACACATCGGTGAGGATGGCACCTTGTCTGTTCAGGAGCTGGGCCAGGGGGCGGAAGTACTGGCCATGGTCGATCGCATCAAGCTGGTCGATGCTCAACCCGCTGAGCTGGTGAAAGGTACGGATGGTCTGTTGCGCCGCCGTGATGGGGGTGAAACCCCCGCCAATGCTGAAATTCAGGTGGTCAACGGTTACCTGGAAACCAGTAACGTCAATGTGGTCGATGCCATGGTCGACATGATCGCGCTGACTCGTGGCTATGAGATGAATGTACGCATGATGCAAACCGTTGATGAGAATTCAGCAGCATCGGCACGACTATTGCAATCACAGTAATGAATCGAGGCAGTTGACCCATCACGGGTGACTGACAGGAGCAAAGAACATGCACGCAGCACTGTATATTTCCAAGACCGGTCTGAGCGCCCAGGACACTCGCCTGGCAGCGATTTCCAACAACCTGGCCAACGTCGCAACTGCCGGTTTCAAGAAAGACCGTGTGGTCTTTGAAGACCTGCTGTATCAGATTCAGCGTCAGCCCGGTGCCAGCTCATCACAGTCAACCGAGCTGCCTTCAGGCATGCAAATTGGTACCGGTGTTCGAGTTAGCTCCAGCCAGAAGCTGTTCACTCAAGGCGCTCTGCAAACCACAGGTGAGGCACTGGATATCGGTGTTAATGGTCGCGGTTTTTTCGAGATCATGATGCCAGATGGCAGTTCAGCCTATACCCGTGACGGCCAGTTTCAGGTGAATGCCAACGGTGAAATCGTGACCGGTCAGGGCCACATACTGAATCCAGGGCTGACAGTGCCTGCTGATGCACAGACGATTACTGTGGGCCAGGACGGTGTCGTGACCGTGAAACTGCCAGGTCAGCCTGAGCCGGTGAACATTGGCAATATCAATCTGGTCGACTTTGTTAACCCCTCAGGCCTGCAGGCGATGGGTGGCAACCTCTACTCCGAAACGATTGCCAGTGGTAATCCGCAACAGTCCACACCTGGGCAAAATGGTATGGGTAGATTGGCCCAGGGCTCTGTGGAAAGTTCGAATGTCGAAGTGGTGGAAGAACTGGTTGACATGATTACGACTCAGCGTGCCTACGAGATGAACTCAAAGGCAATCTCGACAGCTGATCAGATGCTGCAGTTCGTGACGCAGAACCTCTAATCAACCTTGCAGAGAATAGTGAACACCCGGAGAAGCAAGATGCATAAAAGTTTACGAATACTTAGCCTGCTACTTATCAGCCTGATGGCATCCTGCGCTTATCAAATGCCGATGCCACCTGAGCCGGGTGATCCCCAGTACGCTCCGGTCTGGTCACAGCCCAGGGCACAGCAACAGGCAATCCCGGGTGCCATTTATCAGCCGGCGACTGCCAGTAATTTGTATCAGCGTCGCGCCCATCGTCTGGGTGATGTGCTGACCATTAACTTGAATGAGGCAACCACAGCAAGAAAATCATCCGGTACTTCCTACAGTAAAGAGAGCAATACCACAGTACCGAACATGAGCTTGTTTGAAACCGGACTTGATACGGCCAGCAGCCTGGGCAGTGGCTCTGAGTTCGGTGGCTCTGCCAACAGTGATCAGAGCAATCAGTTAATTGGCAATATCACTGTCACAGTTACCGATGTGCTGCCAAACAGTTTGCTGGAGGTGCGTGGTGAAAAGTGGTTGCAGTTGAACCGGGGTAACGAGTTTATTCGCATCAGTGGACTGGTTCGTCGGCAGGACATTTCACCGGACAATACCATCGCTTCTACGCGTATTGCGGATGTCCGTATTGCATACAGCGGCACAGGATCATTGGCTGATGTCAACGAACCCGGCTTGTTAAGCCGCTTCTTTGTTGGTCCTTGGTGGCCACTGTAAATAACAGGTGAGAATGATGAGAAATGTCAGATTCAAAAAAAGACAAAATCTGCTGTTAAGCCTGTTGATCGTCGTTGGCCAGTTTCTAGCGATGCCGCTCTCCCAGGCGGATCGCATCAAAGATATCGCAACGTTGCAGGGTGTGCAGGCTAACCAGTTGGTAGGTGTGGGTCTGGTTACAGGGCTTGATGGTACAGGTGACCAGACAACCCAGGCACCTTTTACTGCCGAGTCATTCCGCGCTTACCTGGATCAGTTTGGGATTCCCATTCCTCCAGGTTCGAATTTTCAGACGCGTAACATTGCTGTGGTTAGTGTACAGGCGGAATTGCCTGCGTTTGCCAAGCCCGGTCAGTCCATTGATGTCACTGTTTCCTCTTTGGCCAATGCGGCCAGCCTTAGAGGCGGTACATTGGAGCGTACTTTCCTGATGGGTGTGGATGGAGAGGTTTATGCCATTGCCCAGGGAAATCTGATCGTCGGTGGGCTGGGCGTTCAGGGTGCGGATGGTTCCAGTGTATCCATCAACGTGCCCAGTGTCGGACGTATTCCCGGTGGCGCCTCTACGGTCAAAGAAGTGGAAACCGCATTTAACCAGGGTGATTCCATCACGTTTAATCTCAAACGTGCTGACTTCACCACTGCGCGTCGTGTGTCCCGAGCCATCAATGACTTTATGGGGCAGGGTACAGCGACAGCACTGGATGCGGTTTCCGTTAAAGTCCGGGCTCCGCTGGATTCGCAGGCACGGGTTGCTTACGTGGCTGAGCTCGAAAATATCCAGGTGGATCAGGGCGAAGAAGCTGCCAGGGTAATCGTCAATTCGCGCACGGGTACGATTGTCATTGGTCAGCATGTGCGTGTGTCGCCGGCCGCTATTACGCACGGCAGCCTGAGTGTGACCATTTCAGAAGGGTTTGGCGTCAGTCAGCCCGGCCCGTTCTCTGACGGTGAAACCGCCGTCGTGCCACAGACTGATATCGATATAGAACAGGAAAGCAACCGCATGTTCCTGTTTGATACCGGTTCAACCTTGTCAGATATTGTGCAGGCGATAAATGCCGTTGGTGCTGCGCCGGGCGACCTGGCGGCAATCCTGGAGGCCCTGAAACAGTCCGGCGCACTGCGTGCCGATCTGATCGTTATTTAAGCCGCTTAGCGGGTGAGTTGAGATTTCATCATGACCATGTCTGTAAATGATGCCAGCGTTTTTACCGACCTGTCCGGATTGAACAATATCCGGCAGTTAGGTCGTGAAAATGAGGCGGCAGGCCTGAAACAGGTTGCTCAGCAGTTTGAGGCAATGTTTTTGAACATGATGCTTAAAAGCATGCGTGCCAGTGAAGATGTCCTGTTTGGTGATAACTATACAAACAGTAATGAGATGAAATTTCACCGGCAGAACTTCGATCAGCAACTGGGCCTGCACCTATCCGAAACGGGTGGTGTTGGTCTGGCCGACCAGTTATACCGGCAGTTAAGTCAGCGCTATGACATCAACGCATCAAGTGAAGGCGAAGTCGGTCGTCTTGATGCCGGAGACAATAATCAGGGTCAGGAATTTCCTCTGCCATCCTACCGGGTGCCAGTGCAAAGCCAAATGCCCAATCAGTCTCAGGCCCCGAACGCTGTTCAGCAACAGGCTCCTGTCATTAATAACGCAGCAGCCTTTGAGCAACCAGAAGATTTTGTCAGGGCACTTGAGCCTGCTGCCAGAAAAGTGGCTGGCGAACTGGGTGTGGACAGTAAAGTGCTGCTGGCGCAAGCGGCACTGGAGACTGGTTGGGGACAAAAAATGATTCGTAGTCGTGACGGCCATGAGTCTCATAACCTCTTCGGTATCAAGTCCAGCCCGAACTGGTCCGGCTCTCAGGTAGAAGTGTCCACGCTGGAGTATCGGGATGGCATGGTGCAGCGCGAGCGTGCGCAGTTCCGCGCCTATGGTTCCTTTGAAGACAGCTTCCGCGACTATGCCAACGTGCTTCGCAGCAATGGCCGTTACTCCGATGCGCTCAATGCCGGTGTCGACAGTGAGCTGTTTGCTGAGCGCCTGCAGGAAGCTGGCTATGCCACAGATCCTGCGTATGCCGAGAAGATTAAAGCAGTTATGCGTCACCCCGCCATTGAGGCGACGAATTCAGGGAGTGTCATTCGGTGAGTGACTTATTGAATACAGCAATTACCGGCATTCGTCTAAACCAGGCAGCAATGTCGGTAATCGGTAACAACATTGTTAACGCCAATACAGAAGGCTACAGTCGTCAGTCGATTCAGCAAAGTACCAACTCTGCGCTGAAGACATCGGCAGGATACCTCGGTACCGGTGTCAATATTGACCAGATTATCCGGCATACCGAAAAGTATCTGCAGGATCAGGTGATACGCGATATTGGCACACTGAGTGAGGCCGACACCTATTTGTCCCAGGTCTCTCAGATTAATAACCTGCTGGCGTCGGAACAAACCAACATTGCCAGTTATCTCAATAATTTCTTTGACGCCGTCAATGAATCAATCAATGACCCGGGCTCCATGCTGGGGCGCGAATTACTGTTAACGCAGGCCAAGCAGTTGACGTCCGGTTTTAAAGCCGTCGAGTCGCGACTGCAGGATCAGAATACAGCGGTCAATAAACAACTGGTTGGCGTTGCTGAAAACATCACCTCATTGGGCAAACAGATATCCGAACTTAATCAGTTGATTGGCGATGCCATGGGTAATGACGGCCGGGTTCAGCCCAATGACATGATGGACCAGCGCGACATGCTGGTGCGTCAGTTGGGTGAATACGTGCAGGTGAATACAGTTGATCGAGAAGATGGCGGGCTGGATGTATTTATTGGTCAGGGTCAGGCGCTGGTGGTCGGCAGTTCTTTGCAGTCTGTCAAAGCTGTGCCGGGTAGCACTGATGCAAGCCGTTACGACCTTGTGTTTGAATCCCGAGCCGGAACCCAGGTTGTCAACAAGCTGATGACTGGCGGGCAGGCGGGAGCACTGTTACGGTTCCGGGAAGAGGCACTGGAGCCTGCAGCATCATCGCTGGGGTTGCTGGCGACCGGTGTGGCGGCCAGTATTAATGAGCAGAATCGCCTGGGCATGGATCTTGAAGGAAGTTTGGGGGGTAATGTCTTTACTGACGTGAACAATGCCCAGGTGGCCCGTAACCGGGTTAAGGCGTCAATGGATAACCTGCCGCCGGCTGACAGAAACCTGAATGTCACCCTGGATGATCTGAGCCAGTTAAAAGCCAGCGACTATGAGTTGCGTTTTACTGGGCCGGGGCGGGAATATACCGTGACACGTCTCAGTGATAATGAGGTTGTGAGCCAGGGCATATTACCCACGAGCTATCCTCAGACAGCATCAATGGACGGCTTCTCGATAAACTTTGAAGGTGGTTCATTCCGTAGTGGTGATCGCTTTCTGTTACAGCCCACCCGCAATGGTGCCACTGACCTCAATGTGCAGATTAGCCGTGCGGAAGAATTTGCCTTTGCTTCCCCGGTCCGGGTCAGCGCCAGTCCAGCCAACCAGGGCGGGGCGCAGGTACTCAGCTCTTCCGTTCAGGATATCAGTACCGACCTGTTTGACAAGAAGGGCCAGCTCGATCCACCACTGATGGTTCGTTTTACATCAGCAACGACCTATGAAGTGCTGGATTACTCTGATCCGGCGAACCCTAAAGCGCTGACACCACCGATGTCGAACCTGCCTTTTGTCCCGGGTTCCAATAATGCCTTGTTTCCCAGTGATCCGGGTGGACAAACCATCGTAAGTCAGGGAACTGCGGTAGGGCAGATTGTAATGGGCAGCGCCAATAATGGTTATCCCGGCGAGCAGGTGAGTGTTCAGACCACCGACCCGGAAACCGGATTTATTCGTGAGCAGCGTCTGACTCTCGGTGCGGATGAATCTGCTGAAAGTATGGCCCGCCGCCTCAATAGTCTGAGCGGTGTCAATGCCACTGCCTACAACAGCATTATCATGAATGACTTTAGCGGAGCTGGGCTGGAGCTGTCTTTAAATGGTGTCAACCTGACGGACCCTGGTTTTGTCATGCCGGGAGAGGCGACAGCTGACCCTGTGCCTTCGCCGCTGACTGCGGATTTCCTGCGTGACCGGATCAACAACAGCCCTGACCTGAAGGTTCAGGGTATCTATGCGAAAAGCGACGGTACGAACCTGACCATCAATGCGACCAGCGGGGCTGATTTCAAGTTCCAGGTGGATGGTGATGGCAGTTTCCGGGCCGGTGACGCAGCCCAACTGGTAAATGCACCGGCACCGGGAGATCCAGCACTGGATATGACGGTAGGCGGGCGCGTAGATGTACAGCTGGCTGCTAACTCACAGATGCAAACCAACCAGGCCAATGGTGTGTTCGGGTCAACACCTTCGGGTGTCTCGAACTATCTGGGCATCCAGGTAACCATGTCCAGTGGCAGTGGCCCCGAAGGCCAGCCCAAGGCAGGCGACAGCTTTGTGATCGGCTATAACAATGACGCTACGGCGGATAACCGTAATGGCAGTGCCATGCTGGCGCTGGGTGATGCCAAGCTGTTCTCGGACGGTAATCAGAGCTTCCAGGACAGTTATGGTCAGCTAGCCGAAAGCGTAGGCATCCTGACCAGTCAGGCACGAATCAATCAGAATGCCGGTGAATCGATGCTGCGCCAGTCAATGGATGCCATGCAGTCGGTCAGTGGCGTAAACCTGGAAGAAGAGGCCGCCCGCCTGATTCAACTGGAACAACATTACAATGCCTCTGCGCGACTGATCACGCTGGCGCGTGATCTCTTCGATGTACTGATGCGGTTATAGATTAATTCAGGAGTATTCCCATGGCAGTACGCATGTCGACCAGTCAGCTCTTTAACCGCGGTCTGAATCCGATCCTGGATGCACAGACAGCGGTCAGTAAGACACAGCAGCAGATCGCCTCCAATAAACGGGTGCTGACACCGGCAGATGATCCGATAGCCGCTACCCGTATTTTGCAGCTGAATCAGGAGATGGCCAGTATTGAGAAATACAATAACAGTATTTCCGGCCTCTCCAGCCGTCTGCAACGCGAAGAAGTAGCGCTGGGTGGTATTAATGACCTGATTCAGAAAGCCCAGGAACTGGTCACGCAGTCAGGTAACGGGGCGCTTGCCGGTGATCAGCGAGGCTATATCGCCGTCGAACTGGAATCAGTGGTTGATGCCATGGCTCAGTACATGAATTCGAAAGATGCTGGCGGTGAGTATTTGTTCTCCGGGAATAAAGGCAGTACTCAACCTTTCGTTAAAGACAATGAAGGCAAGTATGTATACCAGGGTGACCAGGGACAACGTTTTGTACAAATCGGCCCGGTGACATCTGTGGCCGCCAACGACTCTGGTTATGACCTTTTCGTCAATATCAAAAGTGCAAGGCCCGGGGTGAATACCAGTGCAAATGATGCCAATACAGCACAGCCTCCGGCTAACATCAGCAAGGCCAGTATTCGCAATCAGGAACAGTTTGACAAATTCCACCCCGGGTCGGCGATTGTTGAATTTCGTCCTGCTAATGAAATCAACCCACCTGGATTAAATTACACCATTAAACAGGTAGAAGATGGTCGGGTGTTGGCACAGAACATTCCCTATGTTTCAGGCCGAGAGATCGAGGTCGCGGGTATGGCATTCCGCATAGACGGCCGACCGGCAGAAGGCGACAGCTTCACGCTGGGTTCCACCAACCAGAAGGGGTTGCTGGAAGGGTTGCAGGACTACGTGGAGACGCTAAAAGCCTCGCAGAACGGTTTGTCGGATGATGCGCTCAAAGCCGAAATGAACGTTGCCATGGAAAACCTCAATCGTGGTCAGGATCAGGTGTTGAAAACCACTGCGGCCATTGGTGCGCGATTAAACCAGACAGAAGCGGCGCAGGCCAGTAACGCGGATTTCGAACTATTGGTCAGTCAGTCGCTCTCAGAGCTGGCAGACCTTGATTATGCTGCGGCGATCAGCCAGCTGTCCGAAGAAAGCTTTGTGCTGGAAGCGGCACAAACCACTTTCACAAAGATTACTCGGTTGTCACTCTTTAATATGCTTTAAGGCATTCGTATCAGGCCCTGCTGGTTTGTTAGCACAAACCGGCAGTTTTCCTTTCTTTGCAGCGTAGCAGCGTGTGTTTATCATATATAAGTATGCTGTTGCAGAAACTCGGGTTAGTCACGCTTAAGTTGGCTCATTGCCAGATAGGAGCGGCCGCGCTGCTGTAGTTTTTTCAGATGCACAGATTCTTTCATCAAGGATGATTGATGTACCTGTACTTCATCCCTGATGGCTTGTTCCTGTTCCAACATCACTCTCACATCTTCGGCAATCCCTGCAGCCAACTCGGCTGGAATGTCGTTTTTAAAAAAACTTTCCAATGCGAGCTCTCTTTTTTTCTGCAGGGCGGCAACCTGATCCCAGGCTTTTTGTCGGGTCAGGTTGTGCAGTTGTTGTGACATCTGCTGTATTAATTGCCATTGCTGCTGTATTGAAGCGGCTGGCTCAGGCGCGGGTTTTTCAGGGTTTTTAGCGGATTCGCTCATAAGTTCAGGCTTTGGCCAGACCGGCCGATAACGTTTTTTCCGGAAATGTTGACGAATATCATACGGGATAGGCAAAAAAAACGCTAAAGAAAAAAAATTTCTGTCGAGCCCGGTAAATTATTGACTTTAGTGCCTAAAGCTTTGTTTTCACGTGTCGTTAATAGGGGTAACGCATAGCAGTGAGCGGTTTTAAACACAGCAATGCGGTCCGGTTTTTAAGAGTAAACCTTAGGAGTTAACAGCATGGCACAAGTCATCAATACCAACATTGCTTCACTTAACGCGCAGCGAAACCTCAACAGTTCGCAGGCTGGTACTAACCAGGCTCTGGAAAGGCTGTCCTCTGGTTTGCGCATCAACAGTGCTAAAGACGATGCTGCCGGTCTGGCAATTTCGACTCGTTTTACGTCACAGATCAAAGGTCTGAACGTTGCGGTTCGAAACGCTAACGACGGTATCTCTCTGGCAGAAACAGCCGAATCCAGCATGGGTTCCATGACTGACTCACTGCAACGTGTACGTGAGCTGGCAGTGCAGTCTGCTAACGGTTCATACGGTCCTGAGGACCGTGAACTAATCAACGCAGAAGCACAGGCCCTGATCGCAGAAGTCGGTCGTATTGCGGATTCAGCAAACTTCAACGGCGTAAAACTGCTGGACGGCTCTTACGAGTCTTCTTTCCAGATCGGCGCCAACGCGGGTGAAACCATCGACGTATCTATCGGTAACCTGCAGGCTGACTCATTGGGTGTGTCTACCAAGAACGGTGTCACTTCTACTGCCACTGACAGCGCCCTGCAAAACGGTGAGCTGACCATCAACGGTGTATCTGTTGGTGCAACACGTGCCTCTGATGATGCGTCTTCAACAGACGCAGCCAACACCAGTGCAATTGCAAAAGCAGAAGCCATTAACCGTGTATCTGATCAATCAGGTGTTACAGCCGTGGTTGACACCAATGTCGCTGCTGGCTCGTCAATGACAGCGTCTGCAACTTCAGGCTCAGTTACCATCAATGGTACCCAGATTGCTATCGACACCAGTGACGATGCCGCATCCAGCCGTGCGTCGGTAGTTGCTGCGATTAACGCTGAATCTGATTTGACGGGTGTTACTGCAGTTGATACAGGTGATGATGCTCTCGGTGTCACACTTGAAGCAGCTGACGGTCGTAATATCGAATTGAGTTTCACAACGCTTGATGAGGCGACAACTGGTCTGGCATCAGCAGGTACTTATACAGGTGGCGTGACACTGGTGGCTCAGTCTGGTGTGGACAGCATTGAAATTGGTGGCAGTGATGTTGCCAATGCCGGTTTCACCGCAGGTACTTATAAAGCTGGTGAGTCTGCCACTGCGTCTGAAACAGTGACTGCGACGGATACAGCCGGCGCTACTGCAGCCACACTGGCTTCAGGTGACATGGTTATCAACGGCATCAGCATTGGCGCTGCCAGTGCAGGTGATGACACCGCTTCTTACGCCGGAGCAGATTCCAGTGCCAAAGAAGGCTCTGCAATCGCAATCGCAGAGGCAATTAACAAAGCCTCTGATGCAACTGGCGTAACTGCAACTGCAAACGAAAATGTAGTTGAAGGTACGACAACTGCCGCTCCGGCTGGCTCTATTGGTGATACTGGTACGCTGACAATTAATGGTGTCGATATCGACATGACAGTACAGGGTACTGCTGAAGAGAACCGCGCCTACGCTGTATCTCAGATTAACTCAGTATCTGGACAGACTGGTGTTGTTGCAGAAGACAATGGTCAGGGTCTCACGCTGACAGCTGCTGATGGCCGAAACATTGCCATGGCTCTGGATACAGATGCTGCTGCTAACACAGGTGCTGGTCCAACTGCAGCGATGTTTGGCCTTGATGCAGCCTCTGTTGGTGCAGATGATTACGCTACTTCCGGTGATGATGCAGATGTCAATGCTGTGACAACTTACTCTACCGTGTCATTGGAATCAGGCGGTAAATTCACCGTCTCTGGCGGCGAGAACGGCAACGCTGCACTGGAAAGCCTGGGTTTTGAAGCGGGTACATACGGCGGTGCCGAAACTGGCCAGCGTCTGACTGAAGTTGACCTGGGTACGCAGAAAGGTGCAACAGATGCACTGGAAACTATCGATAACGCGCTGAGTTCAATCACATCAGCACGTTCCGAGCTGGGTGCGGTTCAGAACCGCTTTAACGCGACAATCGAGAACCTGTCTGCAACGGCTGAGAAATTCTCCGCTGCAAACTCTCGAATCCAGGATGCTGACTTCGCAGCTGAAGCTGCCAACCTGGCGCGTAACCAGGCACTGCAGCAAGCAGGTGTTTCCATGTTGGCCCAGGCGAATGCCTCCAGCCAGCAAGTACTGCAGCTGCTGGGTTAATCTGGCCGGTTAATCAGGCTGGTTTGATCTGAGTTAATCGACGTTAACCAGGGTCAGTCAGATTAATCTGACCCAGCCAGCAAATTAACCTAAAGTCCGCCCGGAGATTACCGATATCAAGGTAAGAGCCGGGCGGATTTTTCATTTTCGGATAAGGAATATCCGAAGTTTCTGTCTGACTAGTCTTGGGTATGCCATCGGTAATTCCTGCCAGATGTGCACTTTGGGAGTTCTGCTGTGAGCGAGATCAGTATCACCCGATTTGAACCCGCCCGAACGGCGAGGGAGCGCGTACAGTCCGTTGATTCGGTGGATACGGAGGTGGATGCTGAAAGCGGCAAGCACTCCGGACAGTCGGTCAACTCAGACAAACAAACTGGAAAAGAATCACGCCAGGGAAAGCAAGGTAGTAAAGAAGAGTCTCATGCGGAAGAGCAGCCCAGGTATATCGTCAGCACGCCAGAAGAACTGGAGCGCGATACCGAAGAGGCGGTGTCACGTCTGAATGACTACGTGCAAAATGTTAAGCGTGATCTTGTCTTCGATTTTGATCCTGAAAGCGGTGAGCCTACTGTGACAGTGCTTGATCGTGAGTCGCAGCGAGTGCTGCGTCAGATAAACAGCAAAGAAGTGCTGGAGCTGGCCCGAAAACTGGACGAAGAAGAATCCCTGTCTTTATTTCGCACCCAGGTTTGAGATCACTTAGCATTCATGTCTTTAGCTTTTAACCCTTTCCTCTTTTTAGCAAAGCAGTGACAAAAAAGGCGATGCACACTGAGTATACATCGCCTTTTCATGTCTCAGTCAGTTAATAACTGAGTGGTTTTAACGTCAATTGCTGTCTTGCTGCTCCGCTTCTTCCCGTTCAGCACGTCGTGCACCAGCCAGTGTGCCTGCCAATGCATAATTGCCTTCATGACAGGCATATTCATACAACGGCTCATCATAGGAAGACAGTGGTAATTCACCGGTGAAGCTTGATTCGAATGTGGTCGGATCATTCACCGTGAAGGTATAAATAATCTTGTCATCTTCCGAGCGCCGGAATTTTTCAATGACAGTCAGGTTTTCGGAAGCCCCGCGAAAGCTTTGTTGCGGGTGAAAGTGACGCGTTTCCACGACCAGCGTGTTGCCTTCCCAGCGACCAATGGAATCGCCCATCCATTTGTTCATGACACCAGCATGCGGGTCATGTTCATCCTGGATGCGGATGATGCGAGTGTCATGCACCATCTCGACGTTTATCGCGACGTAACCGGGGGATTGCACAATCTGATAATGACTGTTGTACATCACCGGCAGCATGGGGGGGCCGGAGTTGGAGCCGAATGACAGCAGGCAACGTTCACCCAGGCCACGGCCTTCCGGTCCATCAAAAGGGCCCGGGCCATTGGCTCTTTCTTCGGCACGCCGCGCCAGGAACTCATCAGTGTAGTCGGGCATCTGGCCATTGGGAGGATCTATGATGATAGAGGTACGGTATTCGCCATCAATAGTTGGCATGAACATGCCACGGTCAGTCCAGAACAGGTCATAGTTGCCCACTGGGGGCAAATCTTCGGCAGGCGGTGGCGGGCGGTCAGGATCCAGGGGCTCGTTGTCGTCCTCTACGGCCTGCTGGGCTGCGCGCTCAAGCATCGCGGCTTCTTCGCGAGTGTAGGCTCGCTGGGTACCCAGTTCTTCCGGGCGGGTTAATGGTGTCACAGTGGCATTTCGCCATACGCCTTGCAGATCAGGTACCCCGTAGTCTGTCATTGGGGGAACGTAATCGTCCTGGGCCGTGATGGTAGCGCTGACTGCCAGAACCCCTAGTGATGCCAGGGTAGCAATCGCGGCTTTCTTCATGGCTTTATTCGTGGCTTTGTTGGCCACTTTGTTTTTGAACATAGCATCTTCTCCTGTGCCTTGCTCTGATTCTAGCGGTTTCAGCAGGTCGACTCAATGCATGAAGGACGGCAAAAACCGACCGTTTGTCGCAAGTGGCGGGCAGTTTTTTGCCGCCTTGTCAGAGTCAAGATTCTGCGACTCGGGTCGATAACCTTGGTGACCTGCCCGGTTAACTCATTGTTCCTACTGAGTCTGCAGGGCGTTGGCAAGTTGTTAACAAAGATGGGCTGGCTCCTGGCGATAGCTGGCCTGGAAATTGCTGAGCATGATTGTCAGTCGATTCATTCGGCTACCTATTTGATGAGAGGCAACGACAAGATATGGCGAGTATTCAGTCACTGGGTATTGGTTCCGGCCTGCTGACCAGCGAGCTGCTTGAACAATTGGTGGAAGCCGAGCGTGCTCCAGCAGTGGCTCGCCTGGATTCCGATCAGGCTATCGCCGAAGCTCGTCTGGAAGCCCTGGGTGAAGTCAAGAGTGCGCTATCCACGCTGAATTCATCCATACGCGGACTCACCAGTCTGTCGGCCTTTAATGCCAGCCAGGTCACGTCCAGCAACAGTGAAGCCTTGTCAGCAACCGCCAGCAGTGTTGCCGAGTCCGGCAGCTATAGCGTCCAGGTAGGGCAATTGGCGCAGCAGCACTCCATCGTTTCCCAATCCTATGAGTCCACGAGCGAAGCGATTGGTGTGGGCACGTTGACCTTTCGTTTTGGTACCACGGATATTGATGGCAGCGATGTCTATCAGGGCTTCACCGTCAATGAGGACGCGCAATCCCGGGCGATCACGATCGACAGCAGTAATAACACGCTGGCCGGGATTCGTGATGCGATCAATGACGCTGATTTTGGCGTACAGGCCACTATTGTCGATGATGGCAGTGGTTATCGTTTGTTGATGACAAGCGAGCAGGGAGGGGCTGAAAACAGTCTGGAAATTACAGCGTCTGGCGCTGCGGCGCTCTCTGTATTCGATTTTAACCAGTCAAGTCAGTCCATGGAGCAGACCCAGGCTGCCCAGGATGCTGAGTTTACCGTTAACGGACTCAACATATCACGCGATAACAATCTCGTTGCTGGTGTGATCCCGGGTGTCACCCTGAACCTGAAGGCAGCCACTGCCGGACCGGTGACGCTAAGTATCAGTAAGGATCCCGGTGAACTGGTAGAGAAAGTACAGGGCGTGGTGGACAACTACAATGCCCTGAAGACCATGGCCGATGTATTGACGGCATTTGACCCGGATGCGGGGGACAATGGCCAGGGCAGTGTGCTGAGCGGAGATCGGGCGCTGCGCACGGCAATGAACTCGGTGAATAACGCCTTGCGATCCTTTTCGCTGGGCAACACGTATGGCTCATTAGCCGAGGTCGGCGTCACCACAAACCAGTTTAATGATTACCTCATGGAGTTTGATGCGGCAGAGTTCCGTGCGGCCTTCGCAGATGACCCGCAAGCGGTAACAGCGCTGTTTGCCACCACTGGCCAGCCTTCTGACGATGATATCAGCTTTATCACTAGTTCAACGGCAACACAGCCGGGCAGTTACGATGTTGAAGTGACCCGGATGGCGACCGCAGGCCGTTATGAAGGCATTTCGGTAGACAGCCTGGCCAGTGGCAATATCACCATCGATGACAGTAATAATCAGTTCAATATTCTGGTCAACGGCGTGGAAGTCGATATCTCCCTGACCGAAGGAGACTATGCAACGGCTGATCTGCTGGCCGAAGAAGTTCAGCGTCAGATCAACAGCCATTCAGATTTACGCAGCTCAGCCAACTCCGTCACGGTGAGTTATAACGCCAGTGAATCACGCATGGAAATGACCTCTAACCGGTATGGTAAAGAGTCTGTCATTCGCATGATCAGCATTGACAGCGCGGCTGCGGCAACGCTGGGGCTGGTGGAAGAGGGGCAGGGGCCGTATCAGGGACTGTTCAATTCAGCGCTGGCTACCACCACTGGCAATAGCAGCGATCCTTTGAATGCCGCCATGACGGTGGATAGCGATACTCAGTTCAGTGTCAGCATTAATGGCGTGGATTCCGGATTGCTGACATTACCAGGTGATGCCGGTACGCCGGTTACCTATAACACAGCAGATGAATTGATAACTGCCGTGGAGTCTTTGCTGGATGGCGCTTTCGCCGGTGAAGGCATTGATCTCACGGTCGGGTATGAATACGACGCCGACAGTGGTACCGCCGGGCTGACCATCAGTACCGGCTCGGCTGGCGATGAGATTGTGTTTGGTGATGTTAACCTGGCTGCCGCTACGCGGCTTGGCTTTGTTGACGGCAATGCAGAGCCTGTGACATCAATTCGAGGCCTGAATGTGGCCGGTACCATCAATGGTTTGCAGGCTGAAGGCAATGGTCAGGTGCTGACAGCTTCTGATGGCATAACGCCAGCGACCTCCGGTTATTATCTGAATGCCCCTTTTGGTGACTTATCGACCAGCACATCCGGTGATGAGTTCAGGCTGCGTGTCGATGGTACGCTCTCCGGTACGATCTCACTGGGTGTCATTGCTGACACGGATCCTGACAACGTGGCAGATTTGCTGACCAATGCGATCAATAATGATCCGGCCTTGCTGGCAGCCGGGGCCGCCGTAGCAGTAACTTATGATGCTGACAGTGGTGGCTTCCGATTTACCTCTCAAAGTCGTGGGGAAGCATCCCAGGTCAGTGTTGCCAGCCTGTCAGGCAATGCTGGTACGGTCTTTGGCCTGGTCACTGGCAGTGGTGCACAAAGCGCCTCAGGCACAAAAGCCAGCGGCGATGCAGACCCGGCAAGTGGCATCCGGCTGCGTATTACAGATGGTGCTGTCGGCAGCAGAGGTACCATTGATTTCTTCCGTGGTCTGGCCAGCCAGACGACTGAACTTATCGACAGCATGTTTGCCAGTGATGGCCTGATGACAGGCCGGACGGACTCTCTGAATCTTGAGCTGGAGCGGATTGCGGAAAAGCGTGTTGAGTTGGCAGAGAGGCTGGCAGCCACGGAAAGTCGCCTGCAGGCATCGTTTTTTGCCAATGAAATTATTATTTCCAATTTTAACAGCACCATGGACTTCCTGGAGGCGCAGCTACCCATGCTGGAGGCGCTGGCGTCAGGTCGTGAGCAGTCGTAACGAGTTATTAAATCACTGTCTATTAACTATCCAGATAATGAGGATGTTTTATGTATTCACCCAGCGGCGCAATCGCGCAATATCAACAGGTTAACAATGTCGGCCAGGTGGAAGATGCTTCACCTCACCGGTTGATACTGATGTTAATGGCGGGCGCGCTGGATCGTCTGGCTCAGGCCCGGTCTGCGATTGAAAGGAAAGACATCAGCCTTAAGGGTCGCATGATCAGCAAGGCGACTAACATTATTGAAGGCTTGCAGGGCAGTCTTGACCGCCAGCAGTCCCCAGAGTACGCGGAAAACCTCGATCGTCTGTACGACTACATGCAGCGGCGTCTGCTGGAGGCTAACCTGAATAATGACATTGGCCTCCTTGATGAGGTGTCAGAGCTTATGCGTACCGTAAAGTCCGGCTGGGAAGAAATTGAGCCAGGTCGCAGTTCCACAATGTAAGTGAAATTCTCCGCATATCCGGTTTGACTCATGGTAAGCTGGCAGTGTCTAATTGTTAAAAAGCAATGAGATCAGCTACAAGAGTGACGAATATAGCGGGGGCTATCGGTACGCGTGCCGAGTTGTGGGATGACTGACATACTACTGATAGAAGATAACGATTCACTGGCGCAAGAGCTCCAGACAATATTAAGGTTCCTGGGAGAGCCGACAATCCGGTTATGCCGGGACAAGTGGCGAAAATCACTGGCAGACAAGGCGCTGGATGGTGATCAGGTCAAAATGGTGCTGGTTGGTGACTACTGTGCCCAGGATTCCACCGAGCTTCTGAATGAACTGGTGCAGTGGCATGATGGTGTGCCACTGGTTTATCTGTACCACCAGCAGCCGCTGGTATTATCAGAACCGGTTGCCGCGCGTGTGGTAGCAGGTCTGTCACTTCCCCTGCAGTATCAACCTGTTCTCGACAGCCTGCACAAGGCTCAGGTTTACGGTGAACACTATGCCCGCCTGCGGGAACTTGCATCGGTCCGCGATTATAATGTTTTCCACAGTCTGGTGGGAGATTCACACCATGTGCATCAGATTCGCCAGATTATGTCCCAGGTGGCAGATACCGAAGTGACGGTATTGATTACCGGTGAATCAGGTACCGGTAAAGAGGTGGTGGCCAGGAACCTGCACGCCAACTCCGCACGGGCTGATAAGCCTTTTGTACCGATAAACTGTGGTGCCATTCCCCCAGATCTGCTGGAAAGCGAGCTGTTCGGCCATGAAAAAGGCGCATTCACCGGTGCAATTTCTACTCGCGTGGGGCGCTTTGAACTGGCGGAAGGTGGCACCCTGTTCCTGGATGAAATCGGTGATATGCCGTTACCGATGCAGGTCAAACTGCTACGAGTGATTCAGGAGCAGAGTTATGAACGTGTGGGTGGTACACGTACGTTAAAAACCAATGTGCGTATTCTGGCAGCGACTCATCGTAACCTGGAAGATATGATCGCCACTGGCGCTTTTCGTCAGGACCTTTTCTATCGTCTGAATGTTTTCCCAATTGAAATGCCGTCATTGCGGGAGCGTGCTTCAGATATTCCGTTTTTGTTAAATGAATTGATTGGCAGGCTTGAGGCCAGCAAGCGTGGCTCCGTTCGCTTTAATTCTGCCGCCATTCATGCCTTGATGCAGTATCAGTGGCCGGGGAATGTCCGTGAGTTGGCCAACCTGGTTGAACGCATGACGATTTTGCACCCTCATGGTGTGGTTGGTGTTAAAGACCTGCCCAGGCAGTATCAACCGGCTGAACTGCCAGGTGAACATGGGGCTATCGGCGCTTCGTTAATGGCTGCTGTTCAGGGGCAGGTGGAAGCCCGGTCAGCCTTGAACGGGGCAAATGCAGCAGAGCCAGGTAATGCATTGGACAGTGAAGAGTGTGAAAGCGCGGCCAGTGACAGTCATATTGCTTCTTTGATGCTGAATGCTGGAATGCAGGGAGGGATTGCAGGGCAGGATATCGGTGCCGATATCAGCGATGCAGAACCTTTGCTGCCACTCAACGGGCTGGATCTGAAAGAGTATTTGTCAAATCTCGAAAAGAGCTTGATCGAGCAGGCATTGCATGACTGTGATGGTGTGGTTGCCAGAGCGGCAGACCGGTTGAGTATCCGGCGCACCACTCTGGTGGAAAAAATGCGCAAATACGACATGCAAAGAGCCTGAACCAGCACTACTCGTCGAGAAATTCTATCTCTACCAACGACAGCGTTGTTGTCGTGCCATTACTTTCTGTCTGTTCGAGTCGGGCCAGGGTGTATTGATATTCTACTGCCAGCCAGAGAATGGTGCTGCGTTCACTGTCCGGCTCCCGCCAGCGCTCCACACGAAGTGCCGGCATCGTCCCTTGCGTTGTTTCAACCTCTTCAAAGGCCATGATGTCGTATTCATGAACTTCGCTTTCGCGACCGTCGACGATAGTAAAACTGAGCCGGATCGGAGACTCAGATAATGAGGCGAGCTTGCCCTGCTGGTCGAGTTGCTGAACCATGGCACTGAGCTGTGCAGAAAAACTTAATCCGTCCAGCATGCCGGGTTCAGCATCAATTTCCTGCTCATGGTCATCCCGTCGTAAATTGACGGTGCCTGACTGCCAGTCGAAATCAACTGACTCCTGGCGCTTGCGAATACCGCCTTGTTCAAACGCATACTCCGTGGGCCGGGCGCCGCTGTTTTGCCACTGAAAGTAGCTGCGTTCTTCGACCTCAATCAACGTGGCACCCAGGATGGATAAGTCGAGTCCATGACGCAGGTAATAACTGCCATCTGCTTCCATTGACAATGTCCGGTAAGCCTCGGTACTCATGCCCATGGCTCGTGCTTCATATTCGGCGCGGTAAGGTTGAGGCGCGGGCAGATCATCGGTCTGTGCAAATACAGGGGGGGCAAAGGTGCTGGCGGTACAAAACAGGATGCCGAATAAGGTGGCAGCCCACCCCCGCAGTTTCTGCTGTCGAGTCAGTGTCAATCGGCAATAGCTAAGGTTGTTATCCACTCAGACCTCCGGTTAGACCCTTGCCTGCTGCTTAGCGTTAAAGGGGTCAGGCTTTGCTTCGTACTCCCTCGGCACTCAAAGGGGTGCCATCCAGTAATACCCCCGAGTCGGAAAGCTTCAGACGTTTCAGTGCAAACCAGCTTACCACTTCCGGGTATATTTTGTGCTCTTCGCCGGCTACGCGTGCTGCCAACGTGTCGGCATCATCACCGGGCAATATGTCCACCACGGCCTGCCTGACTACCGGGCCACCATCGAGCTCTTCGGTGACAAAATGGACACTGACACCATGTTCTTTATCACCGGCTTCCAGTGCACGCTGGTGCGTCTTGGTCCCTTTATACTTGGGTAACAAAGACGGGTGTATGTTGATCAGTCTGCCCTGGTAATGCTGAACAAAGGCTGAACTTAGTATGCGCATGAAGCCGGCCAGGACAATCAGGTCAGGCTGATACTGATCAATCACCTGGATCATTGCCTGATCGAACGTTTCCCGATCCGGGTATTGTGTATGGGGTATCACATGAGTGCTAACACCCGCGTCGGCGGCACGTTGCAGGCCGTATACGCCATCTTTGTTGCTCAGTACGGCGACAATGTCATAGGGTTTGTCAGCCAGGTCCAACATGGCTTGCAGGTTACTGCCATTCCCGGAAATCAGGACCACAACACGGCAAAGCGCCGGATTTGGGTGGTTGTCGTTCAGACCGCCCACGCTGTTTTTACTTCCTGCTGTCATGCGTATTGACCGGTGACCTTTACAGTAGGTTTCTCATCATCCTGTCGGGTGATGCTGCCGATGATAGCGGCACCGCGAGTCATGGCGCTAAGCAATTCTACTGCTTTCCCAGCCTGGTCGGCAGGCACGCAAATGACCATGCCAATACCGCAGTTAAAGGTACGCAGCATTTCCCGGTTAGCGATGTTGCCATTGTCTTGCAACCAGTCGAAGATGGCAGGCCGCTGCCAGGTATCACTGTCGACGTCAGCGCAAGTGTGATCAGGCAGAACCCGGGGAATGTTTTCCAGCAAGCCGCCACCAGTAATGTGGGCAATGGCATTGACCGTCACCTGTTTGCGCAGTTCTGTAACCGCTTTGACGTAAATTTCTGTTGGTGCCAGCAGTACCTCGCCGAGCGTGCTGTCTGCAAAAGGGTCGTCCAGGCGGGCATCGGATACTTCAAGCACCTTGCGGATCAATGAATAGCCGTTGGAGTGAGGGCCGGAGGAAGCCAGTCCGATCAATGCGTCTCCCTCTTTGACCTGCCCCTGCTGGATGATTTCACTTTTTTCCACAACACCGACAGAAAAGCCGGCCAAATCATAGTCGCCTTTCTGGTACATGCCCGGCATTTCGGCAGTCTCACCGCCAATCAGTGAACAGTTAGCCTGGCGACAGCCTTCGCCAATGCCTTCAACAACCTTGCTAGCAACCTCCACATCCAGGCCGCCGGTAGCATAGTAGTCAAGGAAAAACAGCGGCTCAGCGCCACAGACAATCAGGTCATTGACACACATGGCAACCAGATCAATACCGATGGTATTGTGATGGTTGCTCTCGATAGCAAGCTTCAGTTTGGTACCAACACCATCGGTGGCTGACACCAGCACGGGCTCGCGATAGCCGCTGGGCAACTCACACAAAGCACCAAAGCCGCCAAGGCCTGAGAGGACTTCCGGACGGCGGGTTGCCTGGGTGACTCCCTTGATACGCTCAACCAGCGCATCGCCAGCGTCAATATCGACGCCAGCATCTTTGTAACTCAACCCTTTCTGTGGTGAACCGGTTGATTGGTCATCAGCAGACTGTGTGTCTCGGGAAGATTCATCGATAGGCTTTTTGGAGTCGGTCATATTGGCTGCGCTTTGTGAAAAAAATGGAAAGGTTATTTTAACAGTTAGCAACTCGAACGTCAGTCGATTATGTTAATGCGACGGGTGATCGGGTATGATTTCGCTGATAAATTCGTCGAGTCAGAGGCAGAATGTTCCCAAATTCCAACATAGCGATGTTGCGGCTACGTAAAAGCAGGGCTCAATGGCTGTTCGCTGCCATGGTATTTATGGCATTGCTGCCTGGTGCCCCTGCTGTTCAGGCGTTGCCTGTGACCGGGTTGTATGAAGAAACCATTGCCGTCAATAATCAGAGTGAACAGGAACGCCAGCGTGCCTACCGGCAGGCGTTTCAGCAAGTTCTGGTGAAAGTCACTGGGGAAACGCGGTGGCTTGAGCATCCGGCGATAATCGACGCCCTGCGCATGTCCGCGTCCTATGTTTCAGAAGTAAGCTATCGCTCAGGCCCTGAGGGCGGAGCCCTGAGTGTTCAGTTAGACCAGGCATTACTTGACGACTTGCTGAACAGGGAGAACATACCTGTCTGGGATAATAACCGCGCCAGTATTTTGCTTTGGCTGACCCTCCAGAGTGCTGACGGGCATCGAGTGGCGCTTGGCTCTGGGAGTGAACATGAATTGATCGTACAAAGCCAGGCCTTTGCCGATCGCCGGGCAGTCCCTGTGTTACTGCCTTTGCTGGATCTGACAGACCGTCGCCTGGTGACCCAGGAAGAGGGTTGGTCACTCGATTCCGAATCATTACAATCGGCGGCTCAGCGCTACGGTGCTGACAGTATTCTGGCCGGACGGATTCTGGAAACACCGGACGGGCAGTGGGTGGGGTTGTGGCGCATCATGTTCAGGGATCGCAATGAAACATTTGACCACCTGGATTCAGTGGATAGTGATTACATGACAGTGCCGCTGGATCGATTGACCTCGATGCTGGCCAATTATTTTGGCCTGGTGTTGAGCGAGTTTGAACAGCGTGATTCAGTTCGGGTAGAGATCAGCGGCATCAATAACATGCAAAGCCACCGTCAGGTCGTGGATTACCTTTCCTCTCTGTCAGTAGTCGAGCAGGTCTCGCTGACCGCACTGCGGCCGGGCACGATTGAGTTACGGCTTGACCTGGCTGGTACACGACAAATGCTGAGTGAGTTCATCAGCCTGGGACGTGATCTGCAGCCTGGTAACTTTGAGCCGGGTGAACCATTACCACAGGTGTTGAATTTTCGCTGGACCCGATGATTAATGACTGACATGAATCCCGCTTCCCCCAGGCAGTTGCCACTGCGTTTAAGTCTCAATGATGAGGCAACATTTGATAACTTCTATGCGCCTGTGCAAGACGCCGGGCATGAACTGCCGGCTGTTATGCATCTGAAACAGCGCCTGTATCAGTGGGCAACCGCCGGGGAGGTGGTGCCGCAACAAGGCACGGTGCTTTCGGACTTTACCTGGTTGTGGGGGAGTCAGGGAGCGGGGTGCTCGCATTTGTTGCAGGCCGTTTCCCATCAGGCAGATGCAGCCGGGCTGGCGGTATTCTATCTGGATATGGCCATGCTGGATGAGTTGTCACCCGACATTCTGATCGGGCTTGAGGCCATGGATGTACTTTGCCTGGATCACATAGAAAGTGTATTCGGTCAGGCCGAATGGGAGCAGGCGCTATTCCATTTATATAACCGCCTGGTCAGTGAAAATACTGCGCTGCTCATTGCTGGTCAGCGCAGCCCTGCACAGTGCCAGCTGTCCCTGGCTGACCTGCAGTCCCGTCTTCAGTCGGCCGTGGTGTTCCATGTGCCGCATCTGACTGATGAACAAAAAGTGCTGGCGCTGCAAATGCGGGCAAATCGCCGCGGGTTTGAGCTGGGTAGTGATGTCGCCGAGTATCTGGTCAGGCGCTGTGAGCGAAGTACCACAACACTGTTTGGTATTTTACAGGACCTGGATCAGCACTCGTTGGCGACACGACGAAAAGTGACAATACCATTATTGCGCACCTTGCTGGATGAACAGGAAGCTGCGCAATAGCGATTAAGACATCAGGTTTTGCCCCAGGTATTTGCGGGCTGTCCGAATATAGATGACAGCAGTGGTAAATACCGCCACACATAAGCCGCAGTAGAGCAGGTCATAGACCAGGTTGCCGGGGACGTTGATAACAACCACGGCGTGAATAAAATACAGCAAAATGGCAAAGCTGAGCCAGGCATAAGCCCTGGGATTGTTATTCTTGATGCCTGGATAGAAAATGCTCAGCGGCAAGACCTTGAATAGCCACAACGCTATCGCCACGGCAATTGTCGCTCCCTGAAAGGTGATCAGTACGGCATCTCCAGTGAACAGGCCAATTAGCCCGAAATAGCTGCTGCGCGCCGCCAGCCTGGCCCGTTTTACTTTCAGTTGGCCTGCCTTGTTTGGTTCCCACGTTTCTGTCATATCAGACAGACTCCTGTAATTGTTGCGCCAGTTTACCAAGTCGCTTGCCGGTAGCCAGGCAGATTTCCTGTTCGTCATCACTCAGTGGCAAGTTGCTGTCATTACCGGCCACATGACTGGGACCATATGGCGTGCCGCCACTTTGTGTGCGCATCAGGGCGGGAGTGCTGTACGGGACACCGCCTATCAGCATGCCATGATGGAGCAGTGGCAGCATCATGCTAAGCAGTGTGCTCTCCTGTCCGCCATGCATGCTGGAACTGGATGTGAAGGTCACTGCGGGTTTATCGATTAAGGCACCAGTGGCCCACAAGGATCCGGTGGAGTCCCAGAAGTGTTTCATCGCAGCTGCCATGTTGCCAAACCGGGTCGGACTGCCGAGAGCGAGGCCGGCACAATGACGCAGGTCATCTTCCGTGCAGTAGACCGCACCTGCCTCTGGTACCGGGGGTTGACTGGCTGTGGTATCTGGTGAGACCGCGGGAACGGTTCTCAGTCGCGCCTCCATATTGCTGGCCGATTCAATGCCACTGGCTATCAGCTCGGCCATTTTGGCGGTGGCACCATGACGACTGTAATAAAGCACCAGTACGTAAGGAGAGGCAACAGCCATCAGGAAGGCTCCTCAATCAAGGTGAGGACATTTTCCGGGGGACGGCCCAGCACAGCGCGATCGCCGAAAACCACCACAGGTCGCTCTATCAGGATTGGATTGCTGGCCATGGCGTCGATCAGCTCTGCTTCGCTCAGGTTGTCATCGGCCAAGTCCAGTTCTGTGTAAACCGGCTCACCCGTGCGCATTAATTCGCGAGCTGATATTCCCAGGGCTGACAACACCGTTTGCAGTGTTTCTGCATCAGGCGGGTCCTGAAGATAAAGGCGCTGGGTTGGGTCGATGCCATTTTTTTGCAAAAGCGTTAACGTTTGTCGCGACTTTGAGCAGCGCGGATTATGAAAAATGACAAATTCAGTCATGGTGTGTCCTTGTGCAGGTCTATGTCCAGATTTTCTTTGATGGCTTTGCCTTCAGCGGTGCTTGGCGTTTCTTTAAGTAGCTCGGCAAAAGTCATTTGTCCGAATTCGGTATCGGATTCCTTATGAAACTCGTCCAGAAACATATGCATTGCCCGTTGTTCCTGGCAGCGGTGGCGGATATCCCGGCCGTCAGGAGCGTATTCGCGTAAGCGGTGCCGGATGTCATTGATACGGACAGATTCTACGGAATTCACCGGCAGGTAACTGCGAGGCTGATCGTCAGTCGTCCTGATGAAATTAATGCTTATCAATAAAGATAGTGCAGCTTCGATCATGGGTGGGGGTAACCGGGTATAGGCGTGCAGTTCTTCCAGTGTCCACGGTGGCTGGTTTTTGCGGAAGCGCTTTACCACCAACATGGCGATGGTTAGTGTCAGCTCTTCTTTGGTTTGCTGGCTCAGCCCCAGTGGTTTTCGGCCGCTTCGGGCTTTGGAAGGGTATTGATGATAAAAAGCCACTGATGAACCTATCATCAGCATTAGCCAGCCCAGATAAATAAACAGCATGACCAGAATAACCGCGAAGAATGCAGCATAGATCACCGCATTGGCAGAGTTTACCGTAATGAAATTCTGGAAAACCCAGCCCATGGTTTTCCAGGCAATGGTTGTGACAACGCCGCCGAGCAAAGCTGAGCTGAATTTGACCCGCGTGTTAGGGATGAAGCTGAAAGCCAGGGCAAATGCCAGGGACATAAAAAGTAATGGCATTATCTCAGCCATGACACGTAGAAAGTGTTCGCCAAAGGTTACAGTTTCCAGGTAGCGAACAAAGAAGTTGGTGTTGACATAAGAGGCAATACCAACCGAAATCAGGATCAGTAGCGGGCTGACAATGACGGCAAAAAGATATTCGCTGACCCGGTTGGCCAGTGAGCGAGGCTGTGAGACTGACCAGATGTAGTTGAACGTGAATTCTATTTTTTGCATCATGGTCAGTACTGTGTACAGCAGTACACCCAGGCTGATGACGCTGAGAACATCGACCCGGACATTGTCGACAAAGCTGACGACATTATTGGTAATCTGTGCGCCGTACTCGCCCAGGAAAGGCTCCAGGGTTCCGAGCAGAAATGGCTCCAGCGAGTTGTGTACACCGAGCCCTTTTAATACCGAGAAAGTCAGTGCCAACATAGGCACAATAGCAATCACGGTGTAATACACCAGGCTCATGGCGCGCAGGGAAAGCTGACCTTCGGTCATGTCACGAATGATGGCGTAGATGATGCGCAATGTTTTCATGCCGGCGCGTTGCCACTGGTTAAAGCCAGCAGCATCATCATCCTGCCAGATGAAACTGTCGATGATGGTTCGAATATCCTGGATTGATCGAACTCGCATAGTTTACCCTGGTTGGCTGAGGCCAGCCATAAATGACCAGCCTCAGCTGTCGTGGTTTGAAGCCGTTACTGTGCCAGTCTGGCTTTCAGTATCTCGACCACTTCATTGCGTGGCAGTAACTCGGGGTCGCTGGCGCCGCGTGCCTTGTATTCAATCTGGTCATTCTCCAGGCCCCGTTCAGAAACAACCAGGCGGTGTGGAATTCCCATCAGCTCCATGTCCGCAAATTTGACTCCGGGACTGGTTTTTCGGTCACGGTCATCGAGAATAACATCGATGCCCGCTGCTTCCAGGGCAGACTTCAGTTCCTCACTGACCGGCATGACGCTTTCTGACTTGTGGGCGTTCAGTGGCACAATGGCGACCTGAAACGGGGCAATGGCATCGGGCCAGATAATGCCATTTTCATCGTGGTTCTGTTCAATGGCTGCTGCCACGATTCGGCTTACACCAATGCCGTAACAACCCATGTTCATCATCACTGATTTGCCGTTTTCATCCAGCACCGAGGCGTTCATGGCCTGGCTGTATTTGGTACCCAGCTGGAAAATATGTCCCACTTCGATACCGCGTTTGATGGACAGGGTGCCCTTGCCGTCGGGGCTACCATCGCCTTCGCGAACCTTGCGAAGGTCAAATACCTGTTCGTAACTGGCGTCACGGTCCCAGTTGGCATTGCGTAAATGGTAGCCGTCACGGTTTGCGCCACAGATGAAATTTCGCAGTGATGCTGCGCTTTTGTCAGCAACAACAGGCACGCCTTGCAAGTCGCATGGGCCCAGGCTGCCAGGTTTGGCGCCCAGCGCTGCGAAAATTTCTTCGTCTGTTGCCATGGTCATTGGTGATAGCACGCCAGGTAATTTTTCGGCCTTGACGGGATTCAGTTCCTGGTCGCCGCGCAGTACCAATACCATCAACCCTTTCGGATTGGCTTCGCTGGTTTCGGCTTTGATGACCAGTGTTTTGACCAGAGACCGCTTGTCAGCTGCCAACAGGTTTGCGACATCTTCAATGCTGCGTGCATCGCCTGTAGCGACTTCTTCCAGTGCTTCTGCTGTGTCGTCACAGCTGAAATCGGCATCGCTCAGAATGCCATCAGCCAGTTCGATGTTGGCGGCATAATCACTGTCAGAGCTGAACACGATTTCATCCTCGCCAGAGTCTGCCAGCACATGGAACTCATGTGAGGTGCTGCCACCGATATTGCCGGTATCGGCCAGCACTGCCCGAAAATCGAGGCCGAGGCGCTGAAAAATATTGCTGTATGTCTGGTACATCAGCTCGTAGGTCTGAGCCAGCGAACTTTCATTGATGTGGAAAGAGTAGGCGTCTTTCATCAGGAATTCGCGCGCTCGCATCACTCCGAACCGGGGTCGGCGTTCATCGCGGAATTTCATTTGAATCTGGTAGAAGTTGACCGGCAGTTGCTTGTAGCTATTGAACTCGTTGCGAACCAGGTCGGTAATCACTTCTTCGTGAGTCGGGCCCAGGCAGAAATCACGCTCATGTCGATCCTTGAAGCGAAGCAGCTCAGGTCCCATCTGATCCCAGCGGCCTGACTCTTGCCAAAGCTCTGCCGACTGAACGACTGGCATCGAGACTTCCATGGCGGCGGCACGGTTCATCTCTTCTCTGACGATCTGGCTGACCTTTTGCAGTACGCGCAGACCGGCGGGGAGCCAGGTGTACATCCCACTGGCGAGTTTGCGGATAAGACCCGCTCTCAACATTAATTGGTGGCTGGCTATCTCTGCATCAGCAGGCGTTTCCCGAAGGGTGGCGATTAAATATTGACTGGTGCGCATGAGTCTACAATAGGTTCCGGTGACAATGAGTGGGGTAAAGACAAAATACCCGCGCCCTGACAGATCAGGGCCCGGGTATCACAGTGGTCCGTGCGGTTTGATTGGTTTACTGAGCGAACTCTTTGAGTTTTTTCAGCGGTAAAATCTTGACACGTGTACTGGCTGGTTTGCGGGCGATATCCATGAACTCGCCGGGTTTGAATGGGTTGGGTACATTCTTGCGTGCAGGCTGAGCCGGTTTTTTGACTGCCTTGATCTTGAGCAGACCTGGCAGGGTGAATTCACCGACACCGCGTTTTTTGATGTGTCGCTCAATCAGTACACCCAATTCTTCCAGTACAGCATCAACCTGTTTTTTGGTCAGGTCCGTGTTCTGGGCGATTTCGGTGAGGATTGCGGCTTTAGTGTACTTGTCTGAAATTGCTGTTTTCTTTTTTACTGGAGTTTTGCTTGCTGGTTTTGAAGCTGCCATGCTAGTTCCCGTTAGTCTGGTTGTTGTCTGTTTGATTCAGGTCGTTTACTTCGATTGCCGGTTACGGGGCTGATCCATACCCATGTTCGCAACCTTAGTTTATGGTCAATAGTCTGTGGTCAATTGCTCAAGACCTGTTGTGAGTCAGGTTCTTTGCTGTTGTTATAATCATTATACCCAACTATTTATAAAGGATTGAATGCCCTCTAGCAAGTGTCCGGAACGGTGTATGTGTAAGGGTTTGAGCTCAATCTCACAGCAATTATACATAATGCGGGAATGTACCGGTTTTCAGATGATCAATTTTAAGAAAAGAGGTATAATCGGCGGCTTTTCGGCGGATCTGCTTTTCCGTTTCGGCATTTGACGATCGCAACAGCAGGGTATGGGTTGATTTTTCGGAGGATGAATTACAACTATGCCAATTTATGATTATCAATGTAAGGCATGCGGGCACCAACTGGAAGCCATTCAGCGTATGAGCGATGCACCGCTCAGCGACTGCCCGGCTTGTGGCAAACCAGAACTTGCCAAGCAGATATCGGCACCCAGTTTCCGGTTGAAAGGGACTGGCTGGTATGAAACCGATTTCAAGACGGGTAACCGGAAACACGGTACCCAGGATGCCAAAACGGCAGGCTCGAATACGAGCGGCAGTAACAGCAGTGCCAAGCCAGGTGGTAGCAACGCAGCCGCCAGCTAGTTAATGATACAGCTGGGCAGAAAACAGAAAAAACAGAAATAAGTCACACTTTAAAGCAATCGATTAAGAAACAGACAGGACGGATTATGCGCAGTCATTATTGCGGACAGCTAAATGCAGAAAGGATCGATGAAACCGTAACGTTATGTGGTTGGGTTCATCGACGACGCGATCACGGGGGCGTGATCTTTGTGGATCTGCGGGACCGCGACGGACTGGCTCAGATCGTATTTGATCCGGACCGGGAGTCTACGTTTGCCGATGCTGAAACCCTGCGCAATGAGTTTGTTGTGCGTGTTACCGGTCGGGTTCGTGCGCGCCCTGACGGGACGGTCAATAAAGACCTGCCCAGTGGCGAAATTGAAGTGCTGGCGCATGAGCTGGAAATCCTGAGCCAGGCAAAAACACCTCCATTCCAACTAGATGAGCATTCCTCCGTCAGTGAGGATGTCCGCCTGCGTCACCGTTATATCGATTTGCGTCGCCCGGAGATGATCGACCGTCTGCGGTTTCGCTCCAAAGTGACAACCGCTATTCGTAACTTCCTGGACGAGCACGGTTTTCTGGATATCGAAACGCCGATCCTGACGCGCGCGACGCCGGAAGGTGCTCGTGACTACCTGGTGCCGAGCCGCACCCATCCCGGTGAATTCTTTGCATTGCCACAGTCGCCCCAGCTGTTTAAACAGATCCTGATGGTGGCGGGCATGGATCGGTATTACCAGATTGCCAAGTGTTTCCGCGATGAAGACCTGCGTGCTGACCGTCAGCCTGAATTTACCCAGATCGATATTGAGACTTCCTTTCTTGAGGAAGACGATATCATGTCGATTGCGGAAAGCATGATTCGAGACATCTTCCAGAAATACCTGAGTGTTGATCTTGGCGACTTCCCCCGTATGACCTGGGAAGAAGCCATGCGTCGCTTTGGTTCCGACAAGCCTGATCTGCGTATCGACATGGAATTCACGGATGTCGCTGATCTGATGGCCGGCGTTGATTTCAAAGTGTTTGCCGGTCCGGCGAAAGACCCGGAAAGCCGGGTAGTGGCTTTGCGGGTACCAGGCGGTGCTGCACTGACGCGTAAGGTGATTGACGATTACACCAAATTTGTCGGTATTTACGGTGCCAAAGGTCTGGCCTGGATCAAGGTCAATGATCTGGCAGCCGGTATGGAAGGTCTGCAGTCACCGATCATCAAGTTCATGCCGGAAGATGTAGTGCAGCAGGTGCTTGAGCGTGCCGGTGCCCAGACGGGTGACATCGTATTCTTTGGCGCTGATAAGACCACAGTGGTCAATGAAGCCATCGGTGCATTGCGTCTCAAGGCTGGTGCCGATATGGGTATGGTCAAAGAAGGTTGGGCGCCGCTGTGGGTCGTCGACTTCCCGATGTTCGAGAAGAACAGCGATGGCTCGCTGGCAGCGCTGCATCACCCGTTCACTGCCCCACAATGTTCGCCTGCTGAATTGCGTGAGAATCCGGCAACGGCATTATCCCGCGCCTATGACATGGTGCTGAACGGCACTGAGCTGGGCGGTGGTTCGATCCGTATTAATCAGCCTGATATGCAGCAGGCGGTTTTCGACCTGCTTGGTATTGGCGAAGAAGAGGCGGAAGAGAAGTTTGGCTTCCTGCTCAATGCTTTGTCGTCCGGTTGTCCGCCCCATGGTGGCCTGGCCTTCGGTCTGGATCGACTGATCATGTTGATGACAGGCGCGAGCTCTATTCGGGAGGTGATCGCTTTCCCGAAAACACAATCTGCATCCTGCCCGTTGACCGATGCCCCCGGGCCGGTCTCAAACCGACAATTGCGTGAGTTGAATATTCGTTTGCGCGAAAAACCGGGCGCTGCAGAAAGTTAAGTTGCCCGGCGTAAGGCTGGACAACCCTTTCAGGAGTCAGCAATGACCCTCATACTGGGTATTGACCCCGGTTCCCGGGCAACCGGGTTCGGGGTTATCGAGGTAGATGGCAACCGCTTGCGTTATGTCGCCAGCGGTTGTATTCGTCCTGAGCCTGGTGCCCATCCACAGCGGCTACGCACCATCTTTCGTGGCATCACCGAGGTGATCGAGCGTTATTCCCCTCAGGAAAGCGCCATTGAAGAAGTCTTTTTGGGTAAGAGTGTGTCTTCAGCATTAAAGCTGGGTCAGGCCCGGGGCAGTGCCATGGTGGCCTGCGTTGAGCACGATCTGCCGCTGGCTGAATACCCCGCCCGCACGGTTAAACAATCCGTCACTGGATCTGGTTCTGCTGATAAGTTGCAGGTGCAGCATATGGTCAGAGCTTTGCTGGGTCTGCAGGGAAAGCTTCAGTCTGATGCTGCCGATGCCCTGGCTATTGCGATTTGCCATGCCAATACGCGTAGCAGTATGGTAAAGATTGCCTCGGCGCGAGGGTTCAGCCGGCGTCGCTTTCGTAGCTGATTTTATTGGCAGCCAGGGATTAATTGTTGGGTTCGCACGTAATCGAACAGGAAAGGAATAATAAGGTGTACATGTGATTGGACGACTGACAGGTAAATTGCTGGTGAAGCAGGCCCCGGAGCTGCTGGTTGATATCCAGGGCCTTGGTTATGAGGTGCTGGCGCCGATGAGTACTTTCTACCAGTTACCGGCGGTCGGTGAGGGCGTTATGCTGCATACGCACCTGGTGGTACGAGAGGATGCCCAGCTCCTGTACGGTTTTGCCAGTACCAGTGAACGTGAATTATTCCGTGCCCTGATCAAAGTCAATGGTGTCGGCCCCAAGGTCGCTCTGGCTATTCTTTCTGGCGTTAGTGCAGACGAGTTTGTTCTGTTGGTCAATCGAGGTGACGCAGCGGCGTTGACCCGCATACCGGGGATTGGTAAAAAAACGGCAGAGCGTTTATTGCTGGATATGCGGGACCGGCTAAAGGAATGGCAGACAGAGCCAGTGGCCGGGGATGGCACGGCAGGTCCGGCCAGCAATGCCTCAGGAGGCAGCTCACAACCTGATGCCCGGCAACTGGCTGAAGAGGCTGAAACGGCGCTTATTGCGCTGGGATACCGACCCGCAGAGGCAACTAAAATGATTGTGCGGGTTCAGAAAGATAATCCGGGTGTGGTGCGCAGTGAGGAGCTGATCAGGCTGGCACTGCAGCGAGCTATATAGCAATAACTCGTATTGAAATCGTGCATTGAAAATATTGTGCACCAAAATCGTGTCAGGGAATCACATGAGTTATATCGAGGAAGATAATCAGCGTCTGATCTCCCCGGAAACGGAAGGGGGGCAGGAACAGAGTGTCGACCGTGCTATCCGGCCGTTGTCATTGACTGATTATATCGGCCAGGATGATGTGAAGCAGCAGATGGATATTTTCATCAGTGCTGCCAGGAATCGCAACGAACCGCTGGATCATACGCTGATTTTTGGTCCGCCCGGGCTTGGTAAGACGACACTGGCTAATATTATTGCTAATGAGCTGGACGTTTCTATAAAAACGACATCTGGCCCGGTATTGGAAAAAGCAGGCGACCTTGCGGCCATGCTGACCAATCTGGAGCACGGGGATGTGTTGTTCATTGATGAAATTCACCGCCTGAGTCCCGCCATTGAAGAAATTCTCTATCCGGCCATGGAAGACTACCAGCTCGATATCATGATCGGAGAAGGGCCGGCTGCCCGTTCCATAAAACTGGAGTTGCCACCGTTTACGCTGGTCGGGGCAACGACTCGCGCGGGGTTGCTGACATCTCCCCTGAGAGACCGCTTTGGTATCATCCAGCGGCTGGAGTTCTATGACACCAGTCAGTTAAGCGAAATTGTCACACGCTCAGCCAGGATTCTTTCCTGTGCCATGGATGAAGGCGGTGCTCATGAAATCGCCCGTCGTTCCCGTGGCACGCCAAGAATTGCCAATCGCCTGCTGCGCCGGGTCCGTGACTTCAGCGATGTCCGTCATGATGGCGCCATCAGTCGTGATGTGGCTAGTCAGGCGCTGGATATGCTGAGTATTGATGATAACGGTTTTGACCACATGGATCGCCGTTTACTGATGACACTGATTGAGAAGTTTGGTGGCGGACCGGTGGGGGTTGATAGTCTGGCTGCCGCGATTAGTGAGGAACGTGACACCATTGAAGATGTCCTGGAACCTTACCTGATTCAGCAGGGTTTTCTGATCCGTACGCCAAGAGGCCGTATGGTGACTCCACACGCCTATCTGCAGTTTGGATTGCCGGTGCCGGGCCATGAATGATAGTCAGAATTTGGACATATTTGATCAGCCTTGTGTCATTGACGGCAGTAGGATAAGTTGTATCACTGCTTTATAATCTACCGAATTTGCCCCGTAACCAGACTGGAGATTGCCTGGTGCAGAATGAGTTAAGTGTTTGGACCCTGATTTTCGAAGCGACGATTGTCGTGCAACTGGTCATGCTGATTTTGTTGCTTGCCTCAATCGTGTCCTGGGTCATGATTATTCAACGCCTGCTTGTGCTTAACAGTGCCGATCAGGGGATGTGGAATTTTGAAAAGCGTTTCTGGTCTGGCATGGATCTTAGCCAGCTGTACCGGGAAGGTAGTAATCAGCAAAAAGATAACAAACCGACTGGCGGCATGGAAAATATCTTCCGGGCCGGCTTCAAGGAATTTATGCGACTTCGCCAGCAGGGTGGTGTCAGTGCCGAAGGCATTATGGCGGGAGCTCAACGGGCCATGCGCGTAGCCTACTCTCGCGAGGAAGAGAAGCTGGAGAAGCATTTGCCATTCCTGGCGACGGTTGGATCTGTGTCCCCGTATATCGGCCTGTTTGGTACTGTGATCGGCATCATGAACTCTTTTATTGCACTGGCAGGTCAGGGGCAGGCGTCTTTGCAGGTAGTGGCGCCGGCCATTGCAGAAGCCTTGATCGCAACAGCCATGGGGCTGTTTGCAGCGATTCCTGCTTACGTCGCTTATAACCGTTATTCAACACGGGTGGATGCCATTACGGGTAACTATATTACGTTTACCGAGGAATTTGCCGGTATCCTGCATCGTCAGGTGTTTGGCAATCAAAAATAAACCCGACCAGACACAAAACTGGAATAAGTCGTGGATATCATCCGTAAGAAACGTAAACCGATAGGGGAAATCAATGTTGTCCCCTTTATTGATGTCATGCTGGTATTGCTGGTCGTGTTTATGGTGACAGCACCGCTATTGACGCAGGGTTTGCGGGTTGATTTGCCGGAAGCGTCTTCAGAGCCACTGGAGGTGGATGAAGATGCGGAAACCCTGGTGATTGAATTGACGGCCGCGAATGAGTATTACATCAGCCTGGGTGTGACATCGGCCGAGGAGCAGCAACCGGTTGAGCTGGCCATGATCGGTGATCAGGTGTCGCGTATTGTGGAAGTGAACCCCGGCATACAGATATTTGTGGAAGGGGATGCCCAGGCGAGTTACGGACCCTTTATTAGTTTGATGGAGGCTTTGCGCACGGCTGGCATTACCAGCCCCAACCTGGTTACCAAACCACTGGAATGATCGTGTGACGGCATTTAACGGTTATCCTTTTTCAGTTTTTTTAGCCGTGTTGCTGCATGGGCTGATTATTGGCACCTTATTGATGATGCAGCGGGTCAGTTCGGAGCCAGCAGAGTTGGTACGGCCGCCGTCGGTTCAGGCCCAGTTGGTGGCGGAGAATCCGCAGGCGCGTAATGAGCAGGTGCAGGCGCAGCAGGCTGAGCAGCGTCGTCAGGAAGAAGCCCGACAACAGGAAGCACAACGGCAAGCGGAACAGCGCCGCCAGGAAGAAGCTGCCAGGCAGGAAGCGCAGCAACAGGCCGAAGCGGAAGCACAGCGCGAAGCAGAAGCAGAGCGGCAGGCGCAGTTGCAGCGTGAGCGTGAGGTGCAACAAGAGCGCGAACGGCAAGAACGATTAGAGCAGGAACGCCTGGCCCAGCAACGCCAGGAAGAACAACGTCGCCAGGAAGAGGCTGCCCGCCAGGAAGCACTTCGTCAGCAGCAGGCTGAAGAAGCCGCCAGGCAGGCAGAAGCTCAGGCTGCAGCACAAGCCGCAGCGCAGGACCAGGTAGCAGGTTATACAGCGATTATCCATGACTTGGTACAACGCAACTGGTCCAGACCGCCCAGTGCCAGAAATGGCATGACGGCAGTGCTACGCATTCGCCTGGTGCCGACTGGCGATGTGATTGATGTGGAAATAGTACGCTCCAGTGGCGACGCGGCGTTTGACAGAGCCGCTGAAGATGCGGTGCGTGCCGTAGGACGATTCAGGGAGCTGAGCAGCATGCCCCCAAGGCTTTTTGAGGCGAATTTTCGCTCATTGCTGCTGACATTCAGACCGGAGGATTTATTGAACTGATGTTACGCCTAATATGTACAGCCTGGTTAGCGCTTTGGTTAAGCACCAATGTCGCTGCTGCCGAATTGAACATTGAAATCACCCGCGGTGTCGATAACCCGATTCCAGTGGCGGTTGTGCCCTTCAGTTGGGACGGCGCAGGTACGCCAGGTGAAGACGTGGCTCAGGTCATTGCGAACAACCTCAGGCAAGTGGGTGAGTTTCAGCCGCTCTCAAGAGCCAACATGCTGAGCATGCCGAACGAGGAAAGTGAGGTTTATTATCGTGACTGGCGTATCCTGGCGCAGCAATACCTGGTGGTGGGCAAGGTCAGTCAGATAGCAGGCGGACAATCCGTGCAGGTGCAGTGGGAGTTCTTCGATATCAATCGGGAGCGCAAAATCCTCGGCGAAGTGTTGACCGGTGATATGAGTCAACTGCGTGATATTGCACACGAAATCAGCGACGTGATCTATCAGGAAATAACCGGCCGTCGCGGTGCGTTTTCTACCAAGATTCTATATGTGTCCGCTGAAGGTGCTATTGGCAGCACTGTCTACAGCCTGCATGTCGCCGATTATGATGGCCGTCGTGCCCAGGTTCTGCTGGAATCGTCAGAACCGATCATGTCGCCTACCTGGTCACCAGATGGTTCACAGATTGCCTATGTTTCATTTGAGACCGACCTGCCAAGAATCTACATACAGAACCTGACTACCGGCCAGCGCCGCCAGGTCACTAATTTCCCGGGTATCAACAGTTCTCCTGTCTGGTCACCCGACGGCAGTAAACTGGCCATGGTACTGTCCAAAGATGGCAGTCCTGATATCTATGTGCTTGATTTACAAACGGATGAGATGATTCAATTGACCGATCATCCGCGTGCCGAGACAGAGCCTTCATGGACGCTGGACGGCCAGAATGTGATTTTCACCTCTGACCGAACCGGTCAGCCTCAGGTGTATCAGGCGAATGTTAACGGGGGAGGTTTCCCGGAGCGTCTGACATTTGATTGTTTTTATTGTGCCAAAGGGCAGTACCTGCCGGACGGCGTGAACCTGGTTCACGTGCGTCGCGAGACACGGCAGGACAACAGCTACAGTATTGCGGTAATGAACCTGGAAACAGGTCGCGTTATTACGCTGACTGACACGGCACTGGACGAATCTCCCAGCGTAGCACCGAACGGAAGCATGATCATGTTTGGCACTACCTACAACGGACAAGGGGTGTTGGACGCGGTCTCCATTGACGGGCGCGTCAAGTTCCGTTTACCATCTTCGCAGGGCGATGTGCGGGAACCAGCCTGGTCCCCGTATCTAAACTAGGGCAATCAACGAATCTTTTTTGCTAGTTTGTCTATTGGAGGACACTACATTGGGTACGCAACTGACTAACGTAATTAAAACAACAACATTTGCTTTGGCGCTGATTGGATTAGCTGCTTGTAGCTCGACAAGTGAGACCGAACCGACTGCCCCGGTCGCCCAGGAGTCTTCAGGTGAGTCGGCGGCCGCTCGTGCAGCACGTATGGAGCAGGAGCGACTGGAGCGCGAGCGCATGGAAGAAGAGCGTCGTGAAGAAGCGGCGTTGAATACAACTGTATTCTACTTTGACTTTGACGTAGCAGAGTTTAAAGCTGCTGATCGTGAAACACTGGTTTATCATGCACGCAATCTGGCTTCAAACCCCAGTAGCAGCATCCGCCTGGAAGGTCATGCAGATGAGCGTGGTACACGAGAGTACAACCTGGCCCTGGGCGAGCGTCGTGCCAACAGCATTCGTGATTTTCTGATTGTGAATGGTGCATCCCGTAACCAGATCGAAACCGTCAGCTATGGTGAAGAGCGTCCTGCCGTTCGTGGACAGACTGAAAATGCTTATCGCCAGAATCGTCGTGTAGAGATTCAGCCAGCAGGCTAATTGAAGTATGAAAAAACACCTGACAGTGTTATCGCTTTGTGTGTCGGCTGCAGCATTTATGCCTGCAGCTGGTGCCCAGCCGAATAACGACGCCCTGAATTTGCTGCTTGAGCAGGTCAGATCACTGCGCGAAGAAGTGCAGACACTGCGTGGCATGGTAGAAGAGCAGGGCTACGAGTTGCGTCGCTTACAGCAGGATTCGCTCGATCGTTATACTGATCTGGATGGTCGGATCAGCACACTGTACCAGGATGTGGAGTCTGGCAATGCAGCTTCGGCTGCGTTGCCACCTTCTTCCGGTAATTTTCCAGCCAGTGCGAATACTGCCGCCATGACGGGTAACCCGTCAGCTTCACCGACAACTAACACTGCCAGCAATACCAGTGCCGCCAGTGGTTTTAATACCAGTGGTCTGAACAATGGTAATGCGGCAGCATCTGCCACGTCTTCTGCAAGCGCGGGCAGTAGCAGCACCCAGTTGGCCACAAATGGTGTTGTCTCAGGCAATAACACACCGGTGGTGCCAGCCCCGGGTATCATGACCGAACAGCAGCTGTATGAAAGAGCCCTGGACTCCCTCCTGCAGGAGGAGGCCTATCAGCGCTCTATCGCCGAATTTGATCAGTATCTTGCACAATACCCGGATGGCCGGTTTGTGACCAATGCTTATTACTGGCAAGGTCAGGCATATGTCAATTTGTCTCAGTTTGAACAGGCACGCAGTGCTTTTGAGGCAATTGTTAATAACTATCCGGATGGCCGCAAAATAGAGGATGCCATGTACTCACTGGGTACGGTTTATCACCGTTTGGGTGACAGTTCACGAGCCCGGCAGATGCTGCAGGATGTCCGCACCCGCTTCCCCAATACGTCGGCTGCCAATCTTGCCGACATCTACTTGCGCACTCTCTGATACCGTCCGTGAATCTCCGAATCAACGAAATTTTTCACTCGTTGCAGGGTGAAAGCCGCACAGTGGGTTTACCTACCACTTTCGTCCGCCTTACCGGTTGTCCGCTGCGCTGTGGGTATTGTGATACTGAATATGCCTTTCATGAAGGCAGTCAGATGGCGATTACTGATATCCTGGCGACAGTAAAGAACAACGGCGCAAGACATGTCTGTGTAACAGGAGGCGAGCCTTTAGCCCAGCCTAACTGCCTGGTATTGCTGCGGGAGCTTTGCGATGCCGGTTTTGAAGTTTCTATCGAAACCAGTGGGGCAATGGATATTGCCAGTGTTGATCCGCGAGTCAGCGTGGTCATGGATCTGAAGACGCCTGGGTCGAATGAATGTGATCGCAACCTGATGTCCAACATCACGCACCTGAAGCTGAAGGATCAGGTCAAGTTTGTTATCTGTGACCGGCGCGATTATGACTGGGCCAAGGCGAAGATGGACCAGTATGACCTGCGCAGTCGTGTAGACGAAATCCTGTTTTCACCGTCTTTTGCCCAGGTAACAGCAAAAGATCTGGCTGAGTGGATCCTCACTGATCGCCTGGCGGTAAGAATGCAGTTACAATTGCATAAATTTATTTGGGGTGATGAGCCCGGCCACTGATTGACCGGATATCCATTTAATCCACCAATCCACCAATGCACAAGCAAGTCTTCCACGCATGAAAAAAGCAGTCATTCTCGTCTCCGGCGGACTGGATTCCGCAACCTGCCTGGCAATTGCCAGAGAGCAGGGGTATACCTGTTATGCAATCAGTTTTGATTACGGTCAGCGCGCTAACAGTGAACTGGATGCAGCCAGGCGTCTGGTTGCCGCCATGGAAGTGGAACAGCACCTGGTGATTCCGTTGGGCATGGGCCAATTGGGTGGCTCTGCTTTAACGGATACCAGTCTGGATGTCCCTGAAGAGGAAGGCAGTCCAGACGAGATTCCTGTGACCTATGTACCGGCCCGTAATACAGTATTTCTCTCTTATGCGCTGGGCTGGGCGGAAGTACTAGATGCCTCTGCTATCTTCATCGGCGTTAATGCGCTGGATTACTCAGGCTATCCCGATTGCCGTCCTGACTTTATCGGCGCCTTTGAGCGCATGGCCAACCTGGCGACACGAGCCGGTGTTGAAGGACATGCAATCAGTATCGAGGCGCCGTTGATAAACATGAGTAAGGCCGACATCATCCGTTGCGGGGTTGATAGCGGAATGGACTATGGCTTAACAGTATCCTGTTATCAGGCGGACGGAGAAGGGCGAGCCTGTGGGCGTTGTGACAGTTGTCGTTTGCGCCGCAAAGGGTTTGTCGATGCAGGTGTTGAAGATCCGACACGGTACTTTCAGGCACCGCACTAGAAAAATACCCTTTTTTGGTAGTTTTTTTGCAAAAATACTTGAGTTTTTTTTCTCGCGTAGTATGATGCGCACTCTCTTTTGGGGCGTTAGCTCAGTGGTAGAGCAGTTGGCTTTTAACCAATTGGTCGATGGTTCGAATCCATCACGCCCCACCATCTTTTCTTCCTCCTATTGAAGGCTCTACCCCATTAACGGGGGATAGCACTCATTAAACCCTGTTCACAATGCCATCCCACCCACAGTGGGCCAGCACTCGTAATCGATAGTTTTCAAAGTTTCTAAAACCATACGCTCTCCTTGAGA